>Ga0164318_10007389_pt1 | contig 10647 bp, 8 predicted proteins | sample GuaBasSedimGuay9_FD_113734 | JGI IMG/M metagenome (GOLD analysis project Ga0164318, IMG submission 113734) | Subseafloor sediment microbial communities from Guaymas Basin, Gulf of California, Mexico - Guay9, Core 4571-4, 0-3 cm | ecosystem: Environmental > Aquatic > Marine > Hydrothermal vents >...
GGTACTGAAAACCCTTTTGCCCAGTTTCGCCGTGACCTTCACCCCGGAAAGGGGCTTGTTTCCGGTGGATGAGACAATCGTCATCTTCAAAAGGCCTTTTTCAGGTGCTTTCCTGATGCTGTTTCCCGCATGAAGAAAAGACACGGAAAAAAACACCATCGTAAAAAACATCACGATTCTTTTCATATTGAAACCTCCCCTGATATTGTAGTTATTACAGAAACAATAAATAACTTTTTAACTGTTCAACCCAAACTGCTATTACATACACTACCGATTCGTAAGCACATTTGTCCAGAAAAAATAAGAAATTAAAATAAAAAAACAGCGGTCAATTTATTGTTACCATCACTGTGCTCCGGGAAAATACTCATATTCATCGCTGAATACACAATTTTTTGTTTTTTTGTACTGTGAAGGCGGGAAAAATTTCCCGCCTTTTATTTTCCCTCTCAAATTGCCATTTTCATATAAAATTGAAAAAAGATATTATGGAAAACTTTATAAAAACATTACTGAATCCGCAATTCTTTAAGGAATGATGATCAATTCCAAGAAAAAAATTGTCCGGGAAACATCCCGCATAATCAACAGCACGATTGTTAGAAAACAAAATAGGGGAATTTATACGGCCAGAACAGTGATAAGGTGTTTTTATATTGATAAATAAAAGGGAAAAATAACATAGGGAAACAGGGAAGAGACTTCCCCAACTTGCTCTGGTATTGTAAACTGAAAGAAAGGTAATCAGGAGGCTCATATGACGGACCGTCGGTGGACAAAGTTTTATGGAGATATACCTGAAACGCTGAACTATCCCCGGAAATCTCTCTATGAAGTGGTAATGGATACGGTGGAACGCTCGCCGGACGCGGTGGCAACGGACTTTTTCGGTGCCCAAATGAGTTACCGGCAGCTTGGGGCTTATATTGACAAGACGGCGGATATGCTGGCAGCGCTCGGCTTCCACGCCGGTGACCGGATTACAATTTCTATGCCCACTTCCCCCCAGGGAGTGGCCGCAGTGTATGCCGCCAACAAGCTGGGAGGGGTGGCTTCCATGATTCACCCCCTTTCTCCGGCAAAAGAGGTCCATGGCTACCTCACTATGAGCAACAGCCGTTTCGCACTGACCCTGGATGCTTTTTACCCGGTTTTCGCAGAAGCTCGGGTGGATACGGCGCTTGAAACCTTGATTCTGACCCGGATTTCAGATGAAATGCCGCCCCTGACCCGGCTGGGATTCAAAATGACAGTGGGTAGAAAAATCAAAAAAGTGCCTTCGGATGCCGATATTGTCTGGTGGCATGAAGCCATCGCCATTGAAAATCCGAAGTCCGAAAAAGCCGATGTAAAAGCAGATGACCTCGCCGCCATTCTCTATTCCGGCGGCACCACCGGCTCACCGAAAGGGATTATGCTGTCCAATTACAATCTGGTCAGCGAAGGGATGATGGTAGCAAAATGGGGTAAAATGGATGCCAACGGGGTCATTCTCGCGATTTTACCGATTTTCCACGGTTTCGGACTTGGGGTTTGTATCAATGCGGCTTTTATGGGCGGCGCAAAGTCTATTCTGGTTCCGAAGTTTACACCGGAGGACGTGGCAAAGCTGATTCGGAAAAAACAGCCAAACTTTCTTGTGGGGGTTCCGACCCTGTTTGAAGCGCTGAGTCGGAATCCGGTGTTTCAGAAAACGGACTTGTCCTGTTTGAAGGCGGTGTTCTCCGGTGCTGACACCCTGCCCCGGCCGGTGAAAGAACGCTTTGACGCCGTGGTAAAGGCCGGCGGAGGAACCGCGGAGCTTCAGGAGGGCTACGGCCTCACCGAAGCGGTCACCGCAATCATGGCCATGCCGCTTTCGGAGTACCGGGAAGGTAGTATCGGGGTGCCCTTCCCGGACATGGATGCAAAAATTGTCAAAGTTGGTACCACAGAATCCCTGCCTATAGGCGAGGAAGGGGAAATCTGCCTCGCTGGACCGGCTGTCATGCTGGGCTACTTAGATAACCCGGAGGAAACCGCAGCGGTGTTGAAACAGCACCCGGATGGGAAAACCTGGCTTCATACCGGCGACCTCGGCACCATGGACGATGATGGCTTTTTTTACTTCAAACAGCGGCTGAAACGGATGATCAAATCCTCCGGCATGAACGTGTACCCCTCCCAGGTGGAGGCGGTGCTGCACCGGCACCCGGCAGTTGCCGAGGCCTGCGTTATCGGTATCCCGGACCCGGAACAGATGGAGCAGGTAAAGGCCTTTGTGGTGCTGGAAAACCCGGAAACCGCCGGGCCGGAAATGGCAACGGAGCTGATTCAATACTGCCGGGAGAATCTCATCAAATGGAGCTGTCCCCGGGAGATTGCGTTCCGGGATGAGCTTCCCAAAACCGCCGTGGGGAAAGTGGCATTCCGGGTGCTCATGGACGGGGAAATTGAACGGCTCAAGGCGGCCGGAAAATACACCGGACCAGAGAACAGACAATGAATCCGACCGAGATTATTGAACAATTCCGCATTGCTGTCCGGGACCCGTTCGGTACCGCACGAACAATAAGAGAAGGGCAGAACCGCCCTGTTGTGGGATACACCTGCACCTATTTCCCGGAAGAAATCGTACTGGCAGCCGGGGCACACCCCTTCCGCCTCTTCGGAAAATCCACCGTCATGCTGAAAACCGATGCCCACATCCAGGCCTACGGTTGTTCACTGGCCCGTGCGGTATTTGAGGACGCCCTGTCTGGAGAACTGGATTTCCTCGACGTAATGGCCTTTCCCCACAGCTGCGATACCATGCAGCGCCTGTCCGACATCTGGCGCCTCAACATCAAGAATACGGTTCACCTGGACCTGTTGTTTCCCGTTCATCTGAAGAGTGAAGCGGCACAGGATTACATGGAAGCGGTGCTGGAGCGGTTCAGAAAAGGCATGGAGCAGGTATTTCAGGTGGACATATCCAAGGATGCCATGCAAAACGCTATTTCCCTGATGAACCGCATTCGCGCCAGCCTCACCGCCCTCTACAAGCTTCGTGCCGCACATTCGGCCAGCATTTCCGGCAGTGACCTCTCGCATGTGGTGCAGGGCGCCATGATACTGGACAGGCTTGAGGTTGCGGACAAACTGGAGGCACTGGTTTCCGCGCTTAAGGGAACACACACGCCCACACGGACAGCCCCGGCGAAACGAGTGTTGTTAAGCGGCAGTGTCTGCCTTCATCCAGACATTCACACCATCATCGAGGAACAGGGAGGCGCGGTGGCCTGGGATGACCTCTGCACTGGAAGCCGCTATTTTGATGTGCAGGTTCCGGAAGATCTGCCCCCCATCCCCGCCATTGCAAAGCGGTTTTTAAACCGGGCCATCTGCCCCGCCAAGCACGGCGGCACAACAAGGCGCGGGGGAGACCTGCTGAAACTCATTTCAACACATCGAATTGACGGGGTAATCTTCCTCTTTTTGAAATTCTGCGACCCCCACGGCTTTGACTATCCCGACCTGAAAACCGCGCTGGAGACGGCTGGAATCCCCACCCTCTTCCTCGAAGTGGAAACGGGAAAACCGGTGGACGGCCCCACCCGAACCCGGGTGGAAACTTTTCTCCAGATCCTGAATCAGCGGGAGGCAGCCCTTTGAAAAAACACAAAACCTCGGGGAAACCCGCTTATTACATGGAATCCGTGCCAAAAATGAAGAAAATTATGCGAAATTACTACCTGAAAGCCAAATATGCCCGTTATCTCGGCAAAAAAGTTGCCTGGATCACCAGCGGCGGGCCGGTGGAACCCCTCATCGCCATGGGAATTATCCCGGTGTACCCGGAAAACCATGGCGCAATGATCGGGGTTTCCCACACCGGGGTGGAACTCTGTGAAGTGGCGGAAGGCATGGGCTATTCCGGCGACCTATGCTCCTACGCAAGGGCAGACATTGGCGCCTCAGAAACCGGGGGCGGCCCCATCGGCGGCCTGCCGAAACCGGACATGCTGATCTGCTGCAACAACATCTGCGGTACCGTGCTGAAATGGTACGAAATACAGGCCCGCAAATTCCAGGTGCCACTGTTTATCCTTGATACCCCTTTTGTCCACACTGAATTCACAAAAGAAGCGAAAACCTACGTGGACCGGCAGGTGAAAGACTACATCCGCTTCCTTGAAACTGCCATGAAAAAGAAATTCCCCTACGACAAAATGAACGTGGTGGGGAAACGCTCGGTGGAAGCCATGCGCCTCTGGCAGCAGGTACTGAACACCGCCACGGCAAAACCCGCGCCCTTCACCGCGTTTGACGCCTTCTTTCACCTTGCCCTTATCGTCACCCTCAGGGGGACAAAAACCGTCCTTCGCTACTACCGCTTTTTACTGGACGAACTGAATCAGCGGGTAGAAAAAGGCATCGGCATGGTGGAAAACGAGCAATACCGCTTCCTCTGGGACAACCTCCCCATCTGGCACCGGATGCGCTGGCTCTCCAGGGCCTTTGCGGCGCGGAACGCCGCGCTGGTGGCCGACACCTACACCTCCGCATGGTGCGGCACGGTGGACAACATTGACGAAAATGACTTTCTCGGCTCCATGGGCGAGGCCTACACCCGCATCTACCTCAACATCGGTGTGGACCAGATGGCGGAAAAGGTGCTGAACATGATTGACAAATACGACGTGGACGGCCTTGTCATGCACTCCAACCGAAGCTGCAAACCCTACTCTTTCGGCCAATACGACATCCAGCGGATTGTTCAGCGGGAACGGGGCCTACCCGTGCTGATACTGGAATCTGACATGGTAGATGCCCGTAAATTCAGCGAAGGCCAGGTTGAAACCCGAATCGATGCCTTCATGGAAATGGTAGGGCAGAAATGATTACCTGCGGCATTGACATCGGCTCCGTCACCGCCAAAGGCGTCATCATGGATGAAAACAACCTGTTGGCAACCACCATCCAGTTCACCGGCTACAACGCCGGAACCGCCGGTGAAACCGTCCTACAAAAACTGCTGGGACAAGCCGGATTGAAACGGGAACAAATCGTTGCCCTCATCGCAACCGGCTACGGGCGAAACAGTGTGGACTTCGCGGACAAAACCCTGTCTGAAATCATCTGCCACGGTGCAGGCGCCCACTTCGCCATTCCCACCGCCCGCACCGTCATTGACATCGGCGGCCAGGATAGCAAAGTTATCCTTCTCAGCGATGCCGGCCAGGTGCTGAACTTTGTGATGAATGACAAATGCGCCGCGGGGACCGGCCGCTTCCTCGAAGTCATGGCACGGGCACTGGAAACCGATTTAGACGGCTTTGGACAGCTTTCACTGAAGGGAAGTACCCCCGCTGCCATCAGCTCCACGTGTACGGTTTTTGCCGAATCAGAAGTCATCTCACTGGTGGCAAAAGGTGAAAGCCGGGAAAACATCATTGCCGGCATCCACCGCTCCATCGCCGCCCGTACCGTCGCCATGGCCAACCGCGTGGGCCTCATCCCCGACATCGTCATGACCGGCGGTGTCTCCCGGAACATCGGCGTCATTCAAGCCCTGGAAAAACTCCTGAACCTCCCCGTCACCGTCCCGGAAAACGCCCAGCTCACCGGTGCCATCGGCGCCGCGCTCCTTGCACAGCGAGCGCCGAATGTTGCATAAACTCAAAGAGTTAGCATCAATCCTTTTCTGCCTCACACTTACACTTTCGGCGCTGTGAAAGTGAGAGTGCGAGTGGGCGGCCAGAACAAAGACATAAAAAAAGGGAAGAGACTTTTCTAACCCCTTCCCTCATCTTTTCTGTCACGCACTCGCACTTGGCACAACGCGGCTGTTACGCTATCGTCACATCCTTGTCCTTGAAGACATCCTGGACGGCATCGATGATGCGCACCCCTTCATCCATGGGCTTCTGGAAGGCCTTACGGCCAAGGATGAGACCCATGCCACCGGCACGCTTGTTGACAAGAGCTGTGCGAACCGCCTGGGCAAAGTCATTTTTCCCGGAGGCACCACCGGAATTAATCAGTCCCGCGCGGCCCATGTAGCAACCGGCCACCTGGTAACGGGTCAAGTCGATGGGATTATCTGATGTTAGTTTTTCGTAAACCAGCGGACTTGTTTTCCCGAAGTTGATGGCGGTGAATCCGCCGTTATTCACAGCCTGTTTCTGCTTGATAATGTCAGCCTCAATGGTTACGCCAAGATGGTTGGCCTGGCTGGTCAGATCTGCCGCCGCGTGATAGTCCACTCCATCTTTTTTGAAGCCGGAATTCCGAAGGTAGCACCAGAGCACCGTCACCATGCCAAGAGAATGGGCGTAAGCAAATGCCTCGGAAATTTCCTGAAGCTGGCGCATGGATTCTTGTGAGCCGAAGTAGATGGTCGCCCCCACCGCCGCCGCACCCATATCAAAGGCCTGGTCCACGTTTCCGAACAGTACCTGGTCGTATTTGTTGGGATAGGTCAGCAATTCGTTGTGGTTAATTTTCACCAGAAAAGGGATTTTGTGGGCATACTTTCTCGCCACGCTGCCCAGAACTCCCAATGTTGAGGCCACTGCGCTGCACCCGGCTTCCATGGCAAGGCGGACAATGTTTTCCGGGTCAAAGTAGATGGGGTTGGGCGCGAAAGAAGCCCCGGCTGTGTGTTCAATTCCCTGATCCACCGGTAAAATGGAGAGATAGCCGGTACCTGCCAGCCGTCCTGTATTGTACATTCGCTGGGCATTGACCAGTACACCGGGTTTCCGGTCACTGATCATCAGAATCCGGTCTACAAAATCGGGGCCGGGGATGTGCAGCATTTCCTTTGGAATGGTTGTACAGGTATGTTCCAGCAATTCCCTTCCTTCACTTCCAAGAATCTTTTCATAATCCATTAACGCCATTTTTTCCTCCATGGGGCAGTTATTCGGCTGGGACTCCCATCCCTTTTGCATTTGAATTCATTGTAGTCCAGCAACAGGGGAGGTTCAAGGAGGAAAAGTGGAGATAAGTAGGGACAAGGCTGAGGTTGAGTAAAAATCAGGGAATCCGCAGTCCACTTTTCTTGTTTTACTCCTACTCCCACCCCCCACTCCAACTCACCGGTAGCGGTGCCGTTACCCGCAACCGCTGGCCGGTTATCGGATGGGAGAGGCGCAGGCGCCAGGCGTGGAGCAGAAATTTCCCTTTCCCCGGCTGAACAGCGCCCGGACGAGGCCTGCCGCCGCTTCCATAGAATTGTTCACCGACAAGGGGAAAACCCGCTTCTGCCAGGTGAATGCGAATCTGGTGGGGCCGCCCGGTCTTGAGAAATGTCATGAGGAGGGATTGGCCTTCGTAGCGCCTTACCACCCGGATACGGGTTTCCGATGGGCGCCCATCTGCCGTCACCGCCGCCACCATTCCCGATATCGGATGGGGCAGCGTCCCGATGGGGGCACTGACGGTGAAACTGTTCGGCATGGCATTTCCCGTTGCCACCGCGAGATAGGTTTTTAAGATTTCGCCTTTTTGAATAGCCTCGCTTAGATGGCGGCGGGATGCGACTGTTTTGGCGAAGACAACCGCGCCAGAAGTGGACCGGTCCAGCCGGTGGATAGGAGACAGTTTGGGGGAAATTCTCTTTCGAACGAGAGTGAGAAGTGTGTTCTCAAGGTACACATCCCCCGGTAATACCGGTAGGCCGGCAGGTTTGTTGACAATGAGCAGGTGAGCGTCCTCAAAAAGGATTCCGAATTTTGTCGGAACCTCCGGTTCCTCCCATGAGGGGCGGCGATATTCCAGAATATCACCGGGTTGGAGCAGGTCATTGATGTTCACGGCCTCTCTGTTTCTGAAAATCTGCCCCGACTGGATGCGGTTTGCCCATGTTTCCCGGCTGAATCTCGGGTAATTCTGTGTATAAAACTCCAGTACGCCGCGCTTGGCATCAACAGCTGTAATCCGGTTTTGATACACATAGCCCTTATTTTTCATAGGTTCAGGATAGCGGAAAGGAAAGGGGATTTCCAGCTCAAAAGTCGGGGCTTTCGGGAGTTATTGTTCCGACTGAGCGGTTTCTTCCGGCTCCTGGGCATAGCTTCTGGAGTCTGCCAGGAGTTTGGGATAGAGTTTCAGGCACACCCAGGCATCGGTTGCGGCGTAGGCCTTCTGTTTTCCCGTCAATGTCGGGGCTGCCCAGTTGGACCGCTGGCTGGATTTGATGAGTCGGTGATGGAGATAACGCGCAGTCAGCGGACGGGCCCCCACCTGTATAATGCCCTTGTCAGCAGCCAGGTCGCAAAGCTCAATGAATCCACCCGGCTGAAAATCACGGATATCCTTCAACCGGGAAATATCGTCCCGAAGCCCGATCCCCAGCTTTTTCACATGGGTGGATGACAGTAGTTTCAATAGATTTTCCGAAAAACCGCAAAAGCGAAGCCGAAACAGCCATGCTGTGTCTTCGCTGGCCAGCTGAATCAACGCCACCGGATAGGTCACACCCTTTCGAAATGAAGGGCGGGATTCGGTGTCAAAGCCGAGGAGTTCGTAATTCATCAGTTCCAGGGCAATCCGATCGGCACTTGAACGGTCCATCACTTCGATGATCCGGCCCTTGAAGGTCAGCGGCGGCAATGTGTTGATAAATTCTTTATCCAGGCGGGGTGTTGAGATGGGGTTCATCGGTTCCTTTCGGTTCTTTACTAATGTGCCGCATTTTCACGGCCTGATAGTTACAATACCCCAAAATTACGTCGTCTGCAAGGGGAAAAAGGCAACGGAGGTGTTCTGTGCGCCTCCGGCGCCTGTGTTCTGCATTTTGATCGGACAAGAACCAGAATAAAGCGAAGAATGTGCCCATTAGAATAGAGTGGAAATCACATATTTTTTCAGCCCTCGCCTCTCCCTATCCGATCAGAACACAGGACACTGAAAACAGAACACTTCCTTTAATATAAATCCAGTTTGACGAGGCGGGTCTCCAATGGGCCGTTGAACAGGGGTACACGTTTTGACGTTCGAAGTCCGATGTGTTTCATCAAGCCAATACTGCCACACAGGATCCAGGCCGTGGAACCCGTACAGCTCTGCTTGAGAAAATCACCGAACTCCCGGATAGTGGTTTCCGCCTGGTTTTGTTCCCCTATGCGAACACCATAGGGCGGGTTGGTAATGAGGGTGATTCCATTGAATCCTTTCAAGTCGTGAAAGTCCTTACGCCGCAATTGTACCCTGTCCCCACCGGGAATCTCATTGAGATTTTCGGCAGCGGCATCCACAGCCCGGCCGTCAATGTCGGAACCGGATATCAGGTTTTCAGGGCCAGGGCGCACACGGCCGTCGGCGTCCTGTTTCACCTTACGCCACGCCTTTTCATCAAAGTCCGGCAACCGGGCAAATCCCCACTTTTCCCTGCGAAACCCCGCCGGTACCCGGCAATATGCCATCAATGCCTCTGACAGGATGGTGCCGGACCCGCACATGGGGTCCACCAGCGGGGTGTCCCCCGTCCATCCGGAAATTCGGATAATGGCAGCCGCCAGCGTTTCCTGCAAGGGTGCCAACACCGATGCCTTGCGATAGCCCCTTCGATGAAGAGCCCCACCGGAGGTGTCCACACTGATTATGGCAAAATTGTCACGGAGATTCAGATTAACCCATAAATCGGGGTTTCTCGTGTCAACACTGGGGCGTACGCCTGTTTTTTCCCGGAAATAATCCGCTATACCGTCCTTAACCCGAAGAGCCGCAAACTTGGAGTGGTTGATCTGGCTGTTTGAAACATTTGCAAACACCGCAAAGGTCTGGTCCGGTGAGAGAAAGCGGGACCAGTCAATTTCCATGACTTTTTTGTAGAGAACCTTCTCTGTATGGCAGCCAAAATGAATCAGCGGCGCCAGAATCCGGCTGGCGGTCCGGACACAGTAATTGATGGTGTAGAGAACCGGCTGAGATGCCGTAAAGTGAACACCGCGATAGGTGGGCTCCAGCCCGGTTGCCCCCAACTCTGCCAGTTCTTCTGCTGTAACATCTTCGATTCCCCGGCCGCACTGGGCAAAATATCGCTGATTCTCCTGATATAAATACTGCTGTTCCATCATATTTTCCTCTCCATCCTTATAAATGGCCGTAAAACAGCCACCGGTTCGTTAATTTCCCACCCCCAGTGTAGCCCATGGATGGGAACAGCGCCAGAGGGAAAGAGTGATGGGGAAAAATGTGTTCGGTGTTCAGTGTTCTGTGTTCTGACCGAAAAGAGAAGGGAACCGACATTTGCCAACTCCCTGATTTTTCTTACCCCTACCCCCGCGGCTCGTTGCGCCGAATGTTGAATGATAGGTGTTGAGTGCTAAATGAAAGATGAGAAAAGTCAGGCTAAATCAAAAGACAGGGAATAGGCCAACTCTTTGATTTTTCTTACCCCTACTCCTACCCCTAAAAATTTAGATAAAAATTTGTAAAAATTTGGGGACATAAAAATTTGGGGACAGGCAAATAATAAAAGACAAGGTTGAGGCTGAGGTTGAGCCCCGCAAAGCGGGGGACAGGCACCGCGACGTTGCCAGCCCCCGTTTTGCTCTCTCATTTCCAAGGGAGGGGGTATCAACAACTGTCAATTTGCCAAGAGGAACCCGCATTTCAAAAACTTGTTTTTGAAATAGGAACTTTCCCTGAAGTGTACCGTTGAGCTTGCTCATA
>Ga0164318_10007390_pt1 | contig 10647 bp, 4 predicted proteins | sample GuaBasSedimGuay9_FD_113734 | JGI IMG/M metagenome (GOLD analysis project Ga0164318, IMG submission 113734) | Subseafloor sediment microbial communities from Guaymas Basin, Gulf of California, Mexico - Guay9, Core 4571-4, 0-3 cm | ecosystem: Environmental > Aquatic > Marine > Hydrothermal vents >...
GTCAGCATTTCGGCAGTGTCTACTTGGTCTTCTACGATGAGAATACGAGGAACTGTGGTCACCTTTCCGCCCTCCACCGGTAATACGTTTACCCTATTGGCTCTTTATAAATGGCATATGTGCAAACTTTGCCGCCCATAGCTACACACTCGATCTCTTCTACTCGGAACTTGGAGCCGCCACTGAGCCAGTGTAGTCCTTCTTCTATCACTCCCTTCCCCGCAAAGCAGATCGGTCGGTCGGCAGTGCGCCCCCAGCAAACTGGACAGGGGTCCATAGTGTAAGTGTAATACTCTCCCTTGTCCTCAACCTTGCTCACTTGATCACTGACCTGGGTGAAAACCTTTGCCAGGGCGGGGAGGCCGACCTTGAGCTTGGCGGACATGGGCAACACTTTGAAAGCCAGGTCGCCAGCACCGGATAGGGCACCCAGTCCCTGGAGTCCCAGGGCAAAGACGGCTCGGCCGGCCCGCAACTGCAAGCCGCGTCCCCCACGTGGCCCGTACATTTCCTCCAATGCCCAGTTCAGGGCGGAGAAATCCGCAAACTCGAACTCTTTCTTCAGATCGGCGGGCGGGTAATTGTCGATCAAGTGTGGCAGGCTGGCCAAGTTCAAAATGGCGTTCAATCCATTTCTCCCCATGATCTCTTCCATTGCTTCGAGGTAGATGCGGCCCATCAGGTTGGGGTAGTAATAACCACTTGGTTCAATTCGTGACACTTTTGGCCTCCTTCTGGTATCTCGTTTGTTAGGCTGCCAGAATGTCAGCCAAGTCTTCGGATGCACGGCGCATATCCAGGAAGAGCAATCCTAGCTTGGTCTGTTGGCGGGCCAGTATAGTCAGAACAGCTTCTTCCCCGACAGCACGAAGGACGACGTATCCGTGTTCTCCCTTTACGTACACTTCGTCTAGCATGCCACGCCCTAGTTCGCTGGCAATGCGCTCGCCTAGGGAGAGCATTGCGGCTGACATTGCGGAGACTCGGTCTTCTTCAATGCCCGCTGGTAGAGAAGATGCCATCGTAAGCCCATCTACGCTCACGACAGCCGTTGCCTCTACATCTGGAGTGTTCATCTGTAATTCCTGTAGCCGTCTCACCAGGCGTTCAGTACGGGATCCCTCTGCCATATTGCCTCCTTGCAGTTTGCTATCGCTGTCACTCGCTATCTTGTAAACGAGAGAGTACCACACATAATACGGATTGTCAAGCGAGCTTGTAACTATTGGGTGTCCGTCAAATTTTTACGCCGGGTAGTGGATCTTGCCTGGAAGCGCAGGCGTCCCCCTACGACTCCAATGATCGCATTCCGATGATTGTCTGGGAACGCGGGCGTCTCCCCCGCCCGCATGCAGCCAAGATGGCCGCGCTCCAATGACCGCGTTCCACGGCTCGCAAGAAAATGACGGACACCCGTAACTATTGGGGAGGAGTGGAGCATCCCCAGGCTTTGTCGTGAGCTTGGTTGAACGGCATACAAACCCTCTCTGAGCAGTAGGCTGAGTATAACCGATTGTCAGCGCTTGGCCGTTGTGCTATAATTTGATTGATGGGGACGAGAGCAGGGTGGGGCAGGGGAGCGCGTTCACTGTGATCTTGCTCATTGGCGAAGCGAATTTAGATTAGAGTAGGAGGTTTGTCGTGAATAAGCACACAGTTTCCCGCTTACTATTGGGCGCGGCGATATTGGCCGCATTGCTGACCGTGGGATCGTGGCTGCGATCTGCCCAGGCTGCACCTGCCGGGCAACAGGATGCGCCCCAACTCACTATTGTCAAGACAGTCGCGGGTGAGGAGACCATCGCTCGTGGCCAGACCGTGCGTTTTACCATCACCATCAGCAACACGGGAAGCGTCACTGCTACCAATGTGATAGTGCAAGATGATTATGATCAGGTGATATTGCCGACGATCAGGATCCTCTCTGACGGCGGGGCGGAAACCGGCAGTGGGGAGAACGATGGGAACATTATCACCTGGCGATTGGGAGACTTGCCGCCCAGCGCGGGGTGGAGCGGCAGCTACGAGGCTACGGCCACCGATGCTTTCGAGGCTGGTATCAGTGAGGTGGTTAATGTTGCCTCTGTGCAGGCGGATAATATGGAAGGGGGGGCGCAGGCGACGGTGGTACTGGTGGTGCAAGCGCCCAAGTTGACGCTATCTATGGAGCGGGAGCGCGTCGAGGGGACGGGCCGAGTCTTTCCCGGCGATACCGTGCGTTATACCATTCGCTACATCAACAACGGGATGGTTGAGGCGACCAACGTAGTGCTCGAGGCCGCTTTCGATGAGGCGGTCGTGCAATGGGTGGGCAACGTTACCGCTGACGGTCAACTGGATGGCGCGATTGTGCGCTGGAATTTGGGGACGGTGGCGGCCGGCGTCAGCGGCAATGCGAGTTACGAGACGACGATCAAATCGGTCGTGCCACTGGGTACCAAGGTGCGCAGCCAGGCGACTATCCGCGCCGAGCACGTGACCCCTTTGTCCGTTTCAGATTCCTTGTCCTTGCCTCCGCAGTTGATCGTCAAGCGGGAGCGGGAGGATCTAAACGGTGGCGCTATTGAGCCTGGCGACACACTTCGCTTTATCATACACTTTTCCAACGCTGGCTCGGTCGAGGCGGCGGACGTGGCGGTATGTGATGATTTTGACGAGCGGGTGGTGGCCGAGGTCAGCGACATTTCCGACGGCGGAGGCGAGGTTGACGGGGCGGTTGAGTGGACGCTGGTTGAGCCACTGGGGCCTGGGGCGGAAAAGATGGTTTCTTACAAGATACGCCTCATCGGCGAGATAGACGAATCCACTACGGCGGCCAATACGGCCAGCATCTCTATCGGCGGCGTGGAAGTAGACCGCTCGCAGACGACGATGACCATCGAACCCCCGCCGGAGGCAGCGCCGCCGGTCACCATCACGGTCCCCGAATCGCCCGGAATTTTCGAGGATCAGCCCACACTGCTGGCTGTGCTGGTGGGCGTGCTCTCGGTGGCCGCTCTGTTGGCGGTGGATGGGCTGGCCTTGCTCATCTTGAAGAAAGGCGAATGGAAGGAAGGGCACTTTCGGCTCGTGATGGAGGGGATAGCCATCGTCGTCATCGCTGCGGCGGTGTTGATTTTGGCGATCAACAAGACCATCGAGTCTGATGGGGCTGTCTCGATCCTTTCTAGCGTCGCGGGTTATGTGTTGGGGCGCACTGTGAGCGGCAGCAAGGGGCAGTAGGGGCAAGGCCTTGCACCTGCCGTCTGCCCGCCAGGGTGACAAGTTCGCCTCTACATCAGCAATTCCCGTTTTGTAGTTGCGATTTCCAAATCGCGCCCGTTGTACCGCGTAAAACGTCTTCCGCGATTGCGAAATCGCGGCTACAACTTGCCGTTTTCTACCATAACGGGAATTGCTGCCTCTACATATTGAGAAACGTATCGAGTGGTTGAACGAGTAGTGCAGGAGGGATGTGCCCAATGTTTGATCATATACTTGTTCCGTTGGATGGTTCTTCGCTTGCTGAGTGCGTGTTGCCCCACGTCGTAGCAATAGCTCGCGCCCTGGGCGCCCGGGTGACCCTGCTGCAGGTATTGGAGCGGCCCAAGAGTAATCAAGGCTCAACTCAGTTTGTTGACCCGCTGAGTTGGTACATGGGCGCGGCCGAGGCTAGAACCTACCTGGATGGTCTATCTACCCGTTTGCGGGAAGCTGGTCTCCAGGTAGAGTGCTCGTTCCTGCAAGGGCAAGCGGCCGGGCGCATCATCGAGTTCGCGCAAAACCACGCCGTTGACCTGATTGTTCTCAGCAGCCACGGACGGAGCGGCTTGAGCGGCTGGAACGTCAGCAGCATCGTCTTGAAAATCATCCTGCGCTCCTATTTGTCTGTCATGATCGTGCGAGCCTATCAACCTCAGCCCCACGATCTGACGGGCTTGCGCTACCGCCGCTTGCTGGTTCCACTTGATTGCTCGCAGCGGGCCGAGTGCGTGCTGTCGCTGGCTACTGGTCTGGCTCGCTTCTACGAAGCCGAGTTGCTGGTGGTGCACGTGGTGAACAGACCGCAGATGCCTCGTTGGGCCCCTCTTACCTCAGAAGAGAGTGAACTGGTGCATAAAATTGTAGAGTGTAACCGCCTGGAAGCGACTCGCTATCTGAAGCAGCTACAGCCCCGCCTGGACGTGAGTGTTCGGACGCACCTGGCTATCAGTGACCACGCCGCGGAAACACTGCACGATCTGGTGGAGCAAGCGGATGTAGATCTGGTGGTACTGAGCGCCCACGGCTATTCCGGTGGCGCCAAGTGGCCTTACGGTAGCATGGTGGTCAACTTTATCGGTTACGGTGCTACTCCGCTGTTGATCGTGCAGGACCTCTCCCCGGAAGAGGTGGAGCGCACCAGAGCCGAGATATCCGCGAGAGAGCGCAAGGGACATTAGCGTATGCCCTGGACAAAGTCTCGATTAGAAGATCGGGCGCGTCAACTGGCCGAGAGCCACATCGTCACTGGCCGGCCTGGGCGTAGGCCCTATCTCTTGGATCACGTCCAGGAGCAAGAATCGCTTCTGCGTGATGCTTACCGGCATTTTGCTGGGGCGTCCCAGGTGCAACTGGCCCTCTCTTATGCGGCCGAGTGGATACTGGACAACTTTTACGTGGTGGAGCGGGCGCTGCGTCAGGTTCGTGAGGACATGCCGGAGGGGTTCTACTACCAGTTGCCCAAGTTAGCGGCATCTCCCTTGGAAGGGTATCCCCGTATCTATGCGCTGGCGCGGGAGATCATCGGCTACTGCGAGGCTCATCTCAACCTCGACCAGGTGGCGCGCTTTGTGCAGGCTTACCAGAGCGTCGCGCCGCTGACGATGGGCGAGTTGTGGGCTTTGCCGACTATGCTGCGCCTGGGCGTTCTAGAGACTCTGACTGGGGCAGTCTCCAGGGTTACGGGCAAGAACGAAAATTCCCTTGATGATGCTGGCGCTCTGCCTTTGCCTGATGGTCTGGAGGGCGAGACGGCTGTCTCTAATTGCATTCTTAGCCTGCGCGCACTGGCAACTCAGGATTGGAATGTCTTTTTCGAGAACGTCAGTCTCGTGGAGCGGTTGTTGCGCCGGGACCCGGTGGACATCTACGCCCACATGGATTTTGAGACTCGGAACCGTTATCGCAGCGTAATTGAGGAATTGGCTCTGGCAACCGGGAGAGATGAAGAGGATGTGGCCCGAGAGGCGGTTGGGCTGGCCCAGGCCGAGCTTGGCGCAACCGGGGATGCTGGCCCCAGCTTGCTGCAAGTACCCCGCGCCGCGCACGTCGGTTTCTATCTCTTGGACGAGGGCCGGGCGCGACTTGAATCGTGCCTGGACTATCGCCCTTCCTGGCGCGTGCGTCTATCTCGCTGGCTGCTCGCTCACCCTGCCCTGGTGTACATGGGCAGCACCTTTTTGCTCTCCCTGCTTGTCTTGCTGGGGCTGATTGGTTACGCCCGCGCCGCCGGCGGGACGCTTGTTCAGTTGATTGGCGTGGGGCTGTTGGCCGCTTTGCCCGCTTCGGCTATCGTCATCGGCCTGGTCAACTGGATCGTCACTCACACTGTGCCGCCCCGGCTATTGCCCCGCATGAACTTTCAGGATGGCATCCCGGCCGAGTGCCGCACGATGGTGGTCGTTCCCGCGCTCCTGGCCGACCCTGACCAGGTTCGATCTTTACTCCGGCGATTGGAACTCCATTTCCTTGGTAACACAGACCCTCACTTTTACTTTGCCCTGCTCGCCGATTTGGATGATGCACCTCACAAGCACATGCCGGGCGACGATGAGTTGATTGAGCAAGCCAGAACTGGCATCCAGGCTCTCAATCGAAAATACGGCCAGGAAGGGCTTGGCCCTTTCTACCTCTTCTACCGCGAGCGGGAATTGAACCCATCCGAGGATTGTTGGCTGAACACGGAACGTGAGCGGGGCCAAGTGGACGGTGAGTGCTGGATGGGCTGGGAGCGCAAGCGGGGTAAACTGGTAGAGTTCAATGCCCTGCTGGGCGGTCGAGAAAATTCCTACGTTGAGACAATAGGAGACCTCAGCGTTCTGCCCGAGATCAGATACGTCATCACATTGGATGCGGATACCCTCTTGCCTCGGGATGGCGCGCGGCGACTTGTTGCCACTCTGGCGCATCCCTTGAACCGGGCCGAGTTTGCCCCTTCCCCCGGGGGGAGGGAAGGGTGGGGCGGCGCAGTGATCGCCGGATATACAGTGCTCCAACCCCGCGTGGAGATCAGGCCGACCAGCGTGGGCCGCTCCCCGTTTGCGCGGCTGTTTTCTGGGGATGTCGGGCTAGATTTGTATACCCATGCGGTGTCAGATGTATATCAGGATCTGTTTGGTGAGGGTATCTATGCTGGCAAGGGTATCTACGACGTCGCCGCTTTCGAGCATAGTCTGGCCGGGCGAGTGCCTGAAAACCGCTTGCTCAGCCACGATTTGTTCGAGGGGCTTTACGGACGCGCGGGACTGATCACCGACGATGTCCTGTATGAGGATTACCCGTCATACTATCTCGCCTACACGCGCCGATTGCACCGCTGGGTGCGCGGGGACTGGCAGTTGCTGCCCTGGCTGTTACCCCGGGTGCCCTGTGAGGGCGGCGGCAAGATGCCCAATGTGCTCTCCGTGCTTGATCGCTGGAAAATCATGGATAACCTGCGTCGCAGCTTATTGCCGCCAGCGCTGCTAGTTCTGCTAGTCGCTGGATGGTTATGGTTGCCCGGCTCGTCGCTGGTGTGGACGCTGGCAGGGTTGCTGGCGCTGGCTATGCCCGTCCTTGCCGGCGTGATGGGGCTGATGAAGCAGGGAGTACGGGAGACATCGCTGATCGGGGCCGCGCGGTCGGTGCGGATGGACGTTCTCCGCTGGCTGGCGGCAGTAGTGTTTCTTCTCTACGAAAGTTTGATTATGGTAGATGCGATCTCATCTACTCTGCACCGCCTGCTCGTCAGCCACAAAAAGATGTTGCAGTGGACCACATCCGCACACGTGTTTCGTCTGTTGGGCAGAGAAACCAGGCTAAAATTGCTGTGGAGAAAGATGCGCGGCGCTTCACTCCTGGCTCTGGGACTGGCCTGCCTGGTGATCTTGCTCAATCGGACATCCTTCCCTGTCGCCGCGCCGTTGCTGCTGGCGTGGATCATATCGCCCTACGCGGCTTATTGGATCAGCCGCCCCGTAATTCACGAACCGATTTCGCTCTCCACCGATCAACGCCGGCAGTTGCGCCGCTTGGCTCGCCGCACGTGGCTCTATTTTGAACAGTTTGTTGGCCCGGACGATCAATGGTTGCCTCCTGACCATTTCCAGCAAGATCCGCTCGGCTTGGTTGCTCGCCGCACCTCGCCCACCAACCTGGGCTTGACGCTGCTTTCCACCCTGGCTGCCTACGATCTGGGCTACAGCGGTCCGTTGGATCTCGTCTTGCGGCTGCGCCCCACTTTTGAGAGCATGGGCAAGCTAGAGCGACATCAAGGGCACTTTTTGAATTGGTACGATACGAGTAACTTGAAGCCCTTGCCGCCGCGTTACGTATCCACTGTGGATAGCGGCAACCTGGCCGGCTGCCTGCTGGTTCTCGAACAAGGTTGCTTGATGTTGCCTCGTGCCCAGGTACTGCGCTGGCAGCGCTGGCAGGGGGTACTCGATACACTGGACGTGCTGGCCGAGGTCGTAGAAAATCTGGGCGATAGCACTCCCCCCGCAACGACTGTGCCGTTGCAGAATCACCTGGCGCACGTTCGTCAGCAGATTCTGGCGCAGCGGGACACTCCTGACCGTTGGCCCTCCCTGTTGGCCGAGCTAGGCAGTGACGCCTGGCCAGAACTGGAACGCTTGTTGATCGCGCTGGTCGAATCTGGCTCGCGCGTGTTAGAGCCGGCCACCTTGCGCAGCCTACGCATCTGGGCGACGCGGGTGAACTCTCAACTCGTCAGTATGCAGAGCGAGCAGGATATATTATTGCCCTGGCTCTTGCCCTTGAGTCAGCCGCCCACCTTGCTCACCCGACCGGATGCAGGTCCAGCGACTGCGGCTGCCTGGCAGGCGCTGATTGATGCTTTGCCTGTCACAGTTCGGCTCGGCGAGATACCCAACGCTTGTAGATCAGCGCAGATGCAATTGGGGCAACTAGAGAACTTGCTGTCTGATGAGAGCGATTCAACTGCCGAGTCGGTACAAGAGGCCCGCGACTGGTGTCTGCGCCTGGTTGGGGAGTTAAGCTCGGCCCGTATGGCAGCCGAGAGCTTGCTGATTGGCTTCCGCGACCTGAGCGGGCAGGCGGAAGCATATTTCCACGAGATGGATTTTGATTTTTTGTTCGACGAGCGTCGCCAGGTATTCCACATTGGCTACAACGTGGAAACCGGTACGTTGGACGACAGTTACTATGATTTACTGGCGTCCGAGGCCAGGATAGCTAGCCTGCTTGCCATTGCCCAGGGAGATGTCCCACAGAGCCACTGGATGCATCTAGCGCGTCCCATTACCCAGGTGAACGGAGCGCGGGCGCTTCTTTCCTGGGGAGGAACTATGTTCGAGTACCTGATGCCTTCCCTGTTGGCCCGGACAGGCAAGGGGTCGCTTCTGGAACAGACCAATCGCGCGGTAGTCGCCCGCCAAATCGCCTACGCCCAGCAGGAGAACGTGCCGTGGGGTATTTCAGAATCGGGCTACTATCGCTTTGACGCCGGAATGCACTATCAGTACCGAGGGTTCGGCGTGCCCGGATTGGGTCTCAAGCGTGGTCTGAGCGAGGATATGGTGATTGCGCCGTATGCCTCGTTACTCGCCCTGTCGTTGCGCCCCCAAGCCGTGATGCAAAACATTGCCAGGCTCATCGAATTGCAGATGTTGGGCCGCTACGGCTTTTACGAGGCGATTGATTACACTCCTTCCCACTTGCCCCCGCACCAGAAGAGTGCGATCGTGCGCTCGTACATGGTACATCACCAGGGTATGATCATGCTGGCCTTGACCAATTATCTCCAGGACGAGGTGATGATACGCCGCTTCCACAGCGATTCCCGCGTGCAGAGCGTTCAACTGCTTCTGTACGAGCAATCGCCCAGACAGGTTCCCATAGAGCACCCGCATCCGGAGGACGCTCGTGCCGTTCGCCCGCCTCAACCCTGGGCCGCTGTCACCCCCTGGCGCGTGCCGTTGGATTCACCTGTACCGCAGGCGCACGTTCTTTCCAATGGACGTTACAGTGTGATCGTCACCAACTCTGGCGGCGGCTATAGTATCTGGCGCGGACTGGCCCTCACCCGCTGGCGCTCCGACACCACACTCGATAATTGGGGCACTTTTATTTACGTTAAGGATCAGGATAGCGGTGCTCTCTGGTCGGCAGCTTACCGACCCACCTGCGTGCCGCTGGTGGATGGGGAAGTATTTTTCTGCGCCCACCAGGCCAAGTTCTGGCGTCGAGACCGTGACATCTGTGTGCGCACGGAAATTACTGTCTCGCCGGACGACGACGTTGAAATCAGGCGGGTCACTCTCATCAACCGCAGCGACTATCCTCGCCATTTGACGCTGACCAGCTACGGCGAAGTGGTGCTGTCACCTCAGGCTGATGATCGGCGACATCCGGCCTTTAATAAACTCTTTATCGAGAGCGAATACGTGTCCGAAGTGAACGGCCTGCTCTTTCGCCGCCGTCCGCGTTTAGCTGAAGAAGAGCCGGTCTATCTGGCCCATCTGCTGGTCGTGGAGCGGGGACAAAAGATCACCGCCGCTTACGAAACCGACCGCGCGCGTTTCCTGGGCCGGGGACGGACGGCTCGTTCCCCCGTGGCACTGGCTTCTGCGCACGCGGGTGGGATAGAGGGGAGGGGCGTCACCCTGGACCCGATCATGGCTCTGGGACAAGAGATCGAACTAGGCCCCCACTCGACGGCGCAATTGGCCTACATCACGCTGGCGGCCGAGTCGCGTGAGGAGGCGCTGCGATTAGCCCACCGCTATCAAGAGTGGGCCAGAATCAGATTGGCCTTTGACCTCGCTCGCTCTCGCAGCGAGCTAGAGTTACACCGTCTCGGCCTGTCCACGCCAGCCCTCGAACAGATTCAACAATTGCTCTCGCTGCTCCTCTATCCTCACGCTGCACTGCGCGCCGCCCCTGCAACCCTGGCGGCAAACAGTGAGGCCCAATCTGGATTGTGGGCCTATGGCATCTCCGGCGACTATCCGATCCTCCTGGTGTGCATCGGCGAGCAGGACGAGCTGGATCTGGTGCGTGAGTTGCTTCTGGCTCACGCCTACTGGCGCGGTCGGGGCATCAAAGTTGACATGGTCATCCTCAATGAGCGGGAGACCGGCTACGATCAGGAATTGCACGGGCAGCTACATCGCCTGATCGCCCGCACCGATAGTGATTCCTGGCTGAACCAGCGGGGTGGCATCTTTGTTCTGCGCGCCGACCAATTGAGCGAATCCGGCCGGGTGTTACTCGAAACGTCAGCCCGCGTCATCCTGGATGGGGAAAAGGGTTCGCTCGGCAATCATCTGCGGGGTATCCACACGCAGCCGGCGCGCTTGCCCCGTTTTTTCATCACCTTCCCCAATTCGGAGGACGTGGAGCCTACGGCCCCGATGCAACGGCCTGCTGATCTACTTTTTGATA
>Ga0164318_10007391_pt1 | contig 10646 bp, 6 predicted proteins | sample GuaBasSedimGuay9_FD_113734 | JGI IMG/M metagenome (GOLD analysis project Ga0164318, IMG submission 113734) | Subseafloor sediment microbial communities from Guaymas Basin, Gulf of California, Mexico - Guay9, Core 4571-4, 0-3 cm | ecosystem: Environmental > Aquatic > Marine > Hydrothermal vents >...
CTCAGTGGAAATACTGATAAAAAATCTTACAATGATTATTTTTCCGGAAAAAGTTATTCAAACCACAACATAACTGATGCATCAGCTCTCGGTGGAAGCTTCAGCATAAGTGATGAATCAAAAAAGCTTCAGGACAAAATTCTGGCTACAGGAGCGTTACCAGAGGGAAGCTTTGATATTAAAATAGAATTGTGGAAAGAAGGAGCTTCTAGTTGGGCAGGTTCTGTTCCGGTACATATCACCATTAATCCACCAACTCTCCAGCCAATTTTTCCAATTAACACATCCGTTAACCCATCGGCCCTGATTTTTAGGTGGAGGAGCAATCTTCAAAACCTAAAGCTTCATATCTTTGAAGATCCACAGGGGAGGCGTGAACTTCTTTCGGGAAGTAGACTTCCCAAAAATGTTGGAGGAAGCAGTTTTAATGGATCGTCAATAGTATCACTTTTAACATTCAATAAACCCTATTACTGGCAGTTAACGGGATATATGGAAACATCTCATGGTAGAGAGCTTACTAAAGGGCCTTTAAGCTCCTTTATACTTGTACCAGAGGGAAGTGCTGCTTCTGAGTACGGTATATCAGCTTCTGAGAAGAACCGGATAAAGCAGAGGCTTATAAATCTTTTGAAAACTAAGGTAAACAAAAAGACAGCCAATTCTATTAAAAAATACGACCTGCAAAGAATACTCTTTGATAATACTGAAATATCATTACAGGAAATTGAATCAATTTTGAAGATGCTTGAAAACAATAATTTGAAAATTAAATCTGTTTCATTTAGATGATTTTATATATCTGTTTTGAATAAATATCAGGAGGGCAGGAATGAAGTTGAATATAAAGATAATGTTGATGATAACGGTTTTAATATTTTCTTTTATGTTACCCTCATTCTTTATCAACGGTGAAGACGTTATTGCTTATTTGAGTGAGGTTGGTGGCACTGTTAAAATTATGAATAATTCCATGAATAAGGATACGGAGGGAAAAGCTGGGATGCTGCTTAACCCGGGTGATGTTATAACAACGGGTGAGAACAGCTATGCCAGTGTTGTTTTTCAAGATGATGGTAGCAGGATTAAGCTTGGGGAAAATGCAACATTAACGCTAAATGCGAAGAGAAAGAAGATTTCTCTCAAAAAAAAGCTATTTTTAAAAACCGGTCGACTATGGGCCAAGATTGCTAGGAGGCGAGGAACTGAGTTTCAGGTTACCACTCCTACTTCTGTTGCATCTGTAAAAGGTACAAGGTTTATTATTGAAGAGGATAAAGGAGGGGTCACCTGGCTGTGGGTGTTAGAGGATAAGGTAAAGTTCTCCAATGGAAAGATGGAGGTTGAGGTAAATGAAGGGGAAAAGGGAAAATCAACAAAAAGTTCAGTTAATGTTGAGCCAATAAAGGAGGGAGAGATCCCTATAGAACCCGGTATTCATAAGATGATATTTTACTTTAATAATAGCGAGAACACGGGTATCCAGAAAGAACTTCAGATTGAAATCGAGAAGTAGTTCTAAAGTTTCATATTTAAAAATGGAGGTCAATTATGAAAAAAGTTTATAATTATATATTTTATACAATTTTATTAGTTGTGATTCCTATAACTGTAGCGTTTGCTGGTACTGCTCCGAGATTAACAATACTGAGCCCGGAGATTGGTAAAACAATTACGAGTGGTACCCAGACAGTAATAGCAATATCCCTTTATGATCAGGAGGGAGATATTGATGAATCTACAATGAAACTCTATCTGGATGGTAAAGATGTAACCTCAAAAGCCAATAAATCAGTATTTCTTGTTACCTATACATCAGAAAATCTAGAACAAATTGGGAAACATACCTTTAGTTTTGATGTGAAAGATAGAGAAGGTAATGAGTCGCAGGTAAACGGATACTTCTTTGTGGTTAAATCTGTTACAGAAAAAAGAGTCTTTTCCTATAATGGGAGTATCGGTTTTGGGGGAGAATACGACAAACAGGCATCTACAAGCACAATCGGAACTGCAAGATTAAACATGTATGGAAGTGTAATCGGATCTATTGATTATTCACTTAATCTTGAGTTTACCAATGAGGAGAGTTCGGATCAGCAGAGGGTTTCAACGTACCGTCTTGACATTGCTTCTTCGATAGGTGATTTTTCTGTTGGTGATACAACACCTTCGTTTACAGATTATTCCATAAATGGGGCCAGAGTTTTTGGTGTAGATTTAGCCCCACAATTTGGTCCAATTGGTTTTGAACTTGTTTATGGCCAGAGTTATAAAGCTGTTGAATCTCCCGAAACATACCGACAGATGATCTATGGTGGAAAACTGAAAATTGGAAACAGGGATAAGTTTTATTGGGGCCTTTCGCTATTGAAGGTTAAGGATGATAAAGATTCCCTAACAAACCCACAGAACGTAACCCCAAAGGATAATCTTGTTCTTTCTACAGATTTTTCATTAAACCTTTTAAAAGGTGTATTGGGGCTTAAACTTGAAGCGAATGAAAGTATGTTGAATGAAGATATAAATGCGGGTGCTTCGGACTTTTCAGATTTTGAGCTTCCAATAAATACAGAGGATTGGGAATGGCTTTTTACGATTAATGAACATATTGTGCCTATAATGCCTGGGTTAACAAATCTGGCTGCAAAAGGGTCTATTCGTATCGGGCCAATTTATAACAATACACTTAATTTTGAGTATTCCTACGTTGGGCCAAGCTACTATTCACTTGCCAATTCAGGAATTACAAATGACAATTCAGGATTTAATGTATGGGACACAGTATGGCTTCTCGACAGAAGATTGTACATATATGGCTCTTACCAAAATTACCGAAATAATCTGGAGAATACTCTGTCAAGTACAACAAAATCGCAGGGATTTTCATCAAATATTAATATCTATCCTAATGACTATCTTACCATCAATGGCGGAGCATCTTTACTTAATACCTCTGATAATGTTAATGTTGATACCCAGAACATATCTACCGATGCTGGAGTTACCAGGAATATGGATGTTTTGGGAGTTAATAGTTACATAAACTTTTCGACAAATGTGAATCTTTATAGGGATAAAGAAACTACATCAAATGATTCCGAGACTTACTCATTTAGAACAGGTCTTTCAAGTTATTTTGATAATCTACCATTGAGTACTAGAGCAGTGGTTGGTTATGATTTTGGGACACAGAACTCACTTTATCTTGAAGGATGGGGAGAGTATAGATTTTTAAAGAATGAATCTCTCATAACATCCCTTGGAGCGGTATATGAAAGTGGTCCTAACATGTTAGATATTACATCCGGAGTTTCAGCTGATATGATCTATGGAATAAAGTTAGAGTCTAATTTTGAGTATATAACAAATACTGGAGATTTAAACATTTCAATTTTTGCTTTACGAGAGTTCTAGAACCTATTCGTTATATCGAATATATAAAACCTGGAAAACTTAGATTGAAAGTTAGTATAATTGGAAGGTTTCGCAAAAAGGGAGTGGGCTAAATGAAAAAGGATACTAAAAGACTTATATTGATGCTTGTTATAGGTTTTTTTTCAGCGCTGGTAATGGTAGTTCTATCAAATCTAACGTTTTTTGAAAATCTTGAACATAAATTAACGGACTTTAGATTCGCTTTACGGGGGCCAAACTATGAGGGTATCAAAAAGTCAAACATCGTAATTGTTGCAATTGATGATCAATCCATTGCAAGTATCCCTTATAAATATCCCTGGCCACGTACTTATCATGCAAAACTCGTTGAGAATTTAAAAAAAGCTGGAGCAAGAATTATTACATTTGATATTGAGTTTACGGAAAAGAGTAGAATAGATCCCAAACAGGATGTTATTTTTAGAGATGCAATTGAAAAAGCTGGGAATGTGGTACTGGCCGGAAAGATGATGGTTAAAAAGAGCGGAAATTATGAAATGATAAGCCTTCTTGAACCAATTGATATACTAAGGGAAGTAGCTCCTTATGGAATAGTTGACACGAAGTTTGATTCTGATGGATTTGTAAGAAGATACATTTTGTTTCGTGATTATAACAACCTAAGATATCTCTCACTGGGTCTTCAAACAATTGCCTCATATATGGGCCTTAAAGGTAACCAAATGGATTGGCTTAAGCAGCTACCCAACGGGGATTTTATAATTGGTAATAGATACAAAATAAAAAAGTATGATAATCTCCCTTCAGCATTTATTAACTACTATGGGCCTGCAAATTCATTTAAAACGATATCATATGAACAGGTTATTGATGATAAAGGGTTTAAGCTTCTATTAGATAAAAACACATTCAAGGATAAAATCGTTCTTGTTGGATCAACAGTTACGGAACATCATGATCTTTTTTCTACCCCCTTCTACATATCCGGTGGTGAAATGCTTACTCCAGGTGTAGAAATACATGCAAATTTTATTCAATCTGTGCTGGATCAAAACTTCATAAGTGGAGTTAATATAGCTATAGTTTATTTTATTTCATTCATATTTGCACTTTCAATAGCCTATCTAATTAAAAGAACAAAACCTCTAATTGGGATAGCATCCTCGATTGTGATCGGAATTGTTTATTTTGTAATAAATATTATGTTATTTATTAATTTTAATATTCTAATGAATCTAATTACCCCTACAACGGCTATTGGTCTTGCATTTGTAGCATGCAGTGCTTACCAGTATTTCAGCGAGGAGAAGGAGAAAATTTATATAAGGTCTGTATTTAAGCACTACCTTGCAGAAAATGTTGTTGATACCGTGCTGCAGGAGACCGATGCTTTATCCTTTGGTGGGAAAAAGCAACATTTAACCGTGTTGTTTTCCGACATCCGTTCATTTACAAGCTACTCGGAGAAATATTCGCCTGAGGAGGTAGTATCCATACTTGGTGAGTATCTTACTGAAATGGTTGATATAATTCTTAAATATGGGGGTATGCTTGACAAATTTGTTGGAGACGAAATAATGGCTGTGTTTGGGGCACCTCATTATTTTAAGGATCACGCAGAAAAGGCATGCCTAACAGCTCTTGAAATGATAAGGGCTCTCGATCGGTTAAAGGAAAAGTGGGAGCAGGAGGGTAGGGATACCTTTGATATTGGGATAGGTATCAACACAGGAGATATGATTGTTGGTAATCTTGGGTCTAAACAGATATTCGATTATACTGTAATCGGAGATGCTGTAAACCTCGGTGCGAGATTGGAAGGTATAAACAAGGTATATCCAACGGTGAATCATATTATCTTAAGCGAATACACTAAAAATGAGATAAGTGATAACCTTGTTACCAGAGAACTTGATTCTGTAAGGGTTAAGGGAAAAAGAAAGCCAGTGGCAATCTATGAGCTGGTTGGTGAAAGGGAAGTAATGGTTTATCCGAAAGAATTTCTGAAACATTTTGAGAAGGGTCTTTTTCTCTACAAGAGAATGAAGTGGGAAGAGGCCAGCGAAGAGTTTAAAAAGGCTTTAAGCCACAGGGATGATGAAATCTCAAAAATGTATATAAAGAGATGTAAACATTTTATGAAATACCCACCTGCACCCGATTGGGATGGTGTTTTTACATTAAAGACCAAATGATCCATTGTTTTTAAAATTCTGATTAGTGAACCCGTATATTTTTTCTATAGGGGATAATTACTGCGGTTTAGCGAAGCTCTATCTTTTTAATGCCATTTTTTTTGCTAAATTGAAATATCAGGCAATATCTATATATAAATTGTATAAATGATTTATTGATAAAAAGAAAAACGCTTATTATTAAAAAATAATAATTATGGCTCTAATGCCTGGGGAAAATTGCATAAAATAAATAGGAAAATATGGCCTTTTATTATAACTCAAATCGATTTGATTATTTAGTAAAGTCCTTGAGATAAAACAAAAATGTCTTTAATGGTATTTTCTTTTCGATTTTTCTGTATAGGTCTTCAATAAATAGCACTAATCCCTCCTCATGAAAACCACATACATCCGCAATCATTTTCTTTAGTCCCTTTGTTTTAAGTTCTTCAAAAAATTTGGTATCATTTTTAAACATACGACCCTTTTCATCCGTTGCTTTAAAAAAGAAAGCCGATGCTATTCCTAATAGAATAAATGATGGAAATATATGATGTTCTCCGCATAGTTTTACTGCTCCGACCAAACGGTCATCGGGAGAGAGTTTTCTGAACAGATCCCTTCCAACTCTATAGAGGGTATCTCCGAGTGATCTGTTTTTAAATCTATCGAGAAGATCATCAATATGTAATAACATGTTTTTCTTGTTAAAATCTGAAGGATACTCAAGGATGAGGGCATTTCCTGACTCCCACATGGCAAATTTTGTTGCTTCGTAAATCTCTTTATCCTCAGCAGCTTCCCATACATAGGTATACCCTTTTTCAAAAGCGAATGAAATATATGCAAGGACTGCATGCCCGAGATTATGAATAAAAAGTTTTCTATCTACCCATGCTTTCATATTTTCCTTTGCTTCTATTTCCGGAATATCAGGGATTGGGCATTTAAATCCTTTTTTATCAACAATTAGTGTGTTATAAGCCTCTGCATAAACAAGCAGTGGATCTTTCTGTTTATCCTTTTCGCTCATAATTGGAACCATTTTCCCGATAGAGGTTTCTACAAGGCCTACCAGATTTTCAAAAGGGTAATTATCAGGAAGGTATTTTTTTAAAGATTTTTCAAAGAATGATGCAGCATCCTTCATATTCTCACATATAATTATATCGAGGGGTTTATCAAGATATATCTCTTTACGTTTGATTAATCCAAGAGCGATTGGCCTCATTATATCTGGCAGGGCCTTTTTACCAACCGACGTTGATACAAGATCTGCTGTTGAGATTTCTTCTACAACATTTTCCAGATTTACCGCATCAACTCCCCTGACATTTTTAACAATTATTGTTTTAGGATTTTTATCTTTTATTACAACACGATATTCATTTTTCTTGTTTAATTCATCGATTATTTTGGTATCTACATCTATAAAGACAACATCCCATCCAGCCTTCGAAAAAAGCTGACCAATGAATGATCTTCCTATATTACCAGCTCCAATTTGAACTAATTTCACAGTGAATACTCCTGTTTTAAAAATAATAGGGTGGAATCCCTGCCCAAAGGACCCCACCCTACACTCTATATAGAATAAGGAGGAAAGTATAAGGAGGAAACAGTCATCCCACCTTTTACCTTGCTAATAATTCTCTAACATTTTTTACAATCTTTTCAGGACCTGGTAAATTCTCATGCTCCAATGGTGCTGCCATTGGAGGTGGTACTTCATGAGCGGATACAAGCTTTATCGGAGCTTTAAGATAATCAAAAGCTTCATTCTGTACTCTTCTTATAATATGTTCACCAAAGCTCCCCTTACCCGGCGCCTGAACAATAACACATGCTTTACCTGTTTTTTTAATAGAGTTGACCATAATATCCACATCAAGAGGTACGAGAGTTCTTGGATCAATGATTTCTGCTTTTACTCCATCTTCCTTTTCTAATATTTCAGCAGCTTCTAAGCAAGCTTTTAGTTGAAAGGAATAGGAGATAATTGTAACATCTTTTCCTTCCCTGCGAACTATACCCCTGCCCATTGGAATTGTGTATTCCTCTTCCGGAACCACATCCTTTTCAACGTAACAGTGCTGATGTTCTATGAAAACTACTGGATTATCATCTCTGATGGCTGTTTTCAGAAGCCCTTTTACATCATATGCAGAGAATGGAATTGCCACTTTCAGACCAGGAAACATAGCCGGAAAGGCTTCAAGGCTCTGACTGTGTTGACCTGCATATCCCTTGCCACCACCGATTGTAGTTCTTATTACAAGTGGAATCTTTGCCTTTCCGCCAAACATATATTTTGTTTTGGCCACCTGGTTACCAAGCTGATCCCCCGCCATAAGCATAAAATCTATATACATTATCTCTGCAACTGGCCTTAGGCCTGTCATTGCAGCACCTAATGATGTTCCAACTATAGCAGCTTCGGAAATTGGAGTATTAAAAACTCTCCTGCGCCCAAATACATCAAATAGACCAACGGTAGCCTGGAAGGCCCCACCATATTCGGCAACGTCCTCTCCATATAAAACAACCCTGTAATCTCTTTCCATTTCTTCCATCAAAGCTTCAATAACAGCATGTCGGTATAAAATTCTACCACTTGAATCTCTTCTGAATTTTTTTGGCTTTGCCCTGAAAAAATTAACAGTCCGGTATTTATCACCTATATCATCACTCGTGGAATCTGAAAATAGGCCCTCGGATATAGTTTTTGGGTCCGGGTCTGTGGCTTTTGCAGCCTCTAATGTGATTTCTTCCATTAAATCAACAACTCTATCCTTATACTCTTCTACTGCCTTTTCAGTTAAAATATCATTTTTTATTAGTTCTTTTGAATAAAGATCAATGGGGTCATACTTTAACCATTCCTGTTCTTCCTCTGCTGTTCTGTATGTCATTCTCTTATCGCTTAAAGAATGACCTACATATCTGTAGGTTTTAAACTCCAGCAGAACTGGACCATTCCCCTCACGACAGATCTGTGTTGCTTCTTGAACAGCATCTCTTACTGCAAGAACATGCATTCCGCTTTCAGTACGGGCATACATGTTTTTTTCGTTATATGCAGCTCCTCGCCTTGATAGATGTTTAATCGCCGTAACCTCTCCCAACTGCTGTCCTGACATTCCATACTGATTGTTTTCATATATATACATTACAGGAAAACCCTCGCCAAACTGAAGCATTGAAGCGAAGTTCATTGATTCATGCGCAATACCATTATTAGCCGCGCCGTCACCTACCATACAGGCTACGACTTTCTTTTCTTTTAGAAGTAGCGAGCTAAGAGCTGCTCCTGCCGCTATAGCCATACTTCCGCCGACAATTGCATTCGCCCCGAGATGCCCGGAGTGAAAATCAGCTATATGCATGCTACCGCCTCTACCACGACAGTAGCCCTCTTCTTTACCAAGAAGTTCGGCCATTGTTCTGAATAAATGAAGATGGATTGCTTGATCTAAAAGTTGATCATATTCCTGACCCTTGTCACTTTCACCAAGGTATGACAAAAGCTCCTCTCTGTTCATTTTATAAATTCTATACAGTACCTTGGAAATGGTATGCCCATGACCCCTGTGGGTGGATGTTATATAGTCATCGGGGTTTAGAACTGACATCGTTCCGGCTGCGACAGCTTCCTGACCGATGGAAAGATGCGTGGCACCGATAAATTTGAATCCTTCATAGGGTACAAACTTACCGCTTTTTAGTTTTATAACCATCTCTTCAAAGAATCTTATATAGAGCATGGTTTCAAAGAGCCTTATTGCTTCATTTTTTGTAAAGCCCTTACTTAGATGAGGTCCCAATTCCCCACTCTTATGGAAAAGAGGTACATTTTTATAGATAATTTTACCTCGATTAAACTTTGGCAGAACGTTTTTTTCCTTCACTATTGTAAAATCCTTTGTTGTAATTTGTAAAGTTTAGTTACACTAATCTATGATGATTAGGGAAAAATAACAATAAATAAACATTATAATTGTTAACTTTTGTAAAATTATATTGTATTTTGTGATATGAGTCAAGAGATATTGTTAAAAAATACTTGACAAATAAACGATTTTATTAGGATTATAATAGTAGCATGATTGCAGAAAAAAGAAGGCAGGAGATTCTTAGATTAATAGAAAAAGAAGGCTCCATACGTATATCCAAGTTAGGAAAATTATTCAATGTGACGGATATGACAATCAGGAGGGATATTGATTATCTCTCAAGGCAGGGTTTGGTAAGAAGGGTTCATGGAGGAGCGATATCAGAAACAGAAGGCAATATAAACCTTGCCACAACCTTCCTAAAAAGAAATATGGAATACATTCAAGAAAAGGAAATAATAGGGAAGAAAGCACAGGAATTTATCCCTGACAACTCTACCATTATAATAGATGGCGGTTCGACGAATGAATGTTTTGCAAGATATTTAGATCCGAAAAAAAATCTCCGTGTAATAACTCATGCTCTGAACATTGCTTGGATTGTATCCAACAATGAAAATCATGAACTGCTAATGGCAGGTGGAATATTGAATCGTCTTACCATGACGTTTAATGGTCTTGAAGTAGAGAACTTTTATAATGAGGTTAATGCAGATATTCTCTTCGTTTCAGCCTCTGGTATCTCCATTGAAGAGGGTTTGACAGATCCGGAATGGCTCGATACATCATTTAAGAAATCTATGATAAAATCCAGCAGGAAGGTAATTACTCTTGCCGATCACCATAAGTTTGATCTTGTGACCTCAAGAACTTTTGCTCCATTAACAGCTGTAGATATTATAATAACAGATGCAAAGCTACCTCCGGAGGTAAGAAGGCGTTACATAGAGGCTGGAGTTAATATTGTATTGGCCTGAGTTTTTAGTTTACTTTTAACCTGCAATTTATTAACTTATTATGCGTAAAATCTAATAGAAAGGTGAAAGATAGTAGTGCAGAAGAGTGTACCGAGAATAATAGTGTTTTCGACACCAAGCTGTCCTTGGTGTAACAGGGTTAAACGTTATTTAAAGGAAAAAGGGTTCAGGTATAGAGATATTGATGTTTCAAAAGATGAGAA
>Ga0164318_10007392_pt1 | contig 10644 bp, 8 predicted proteins | sample GuaBasSedimGuay9_FD_113734 | JGI IMG/M metagenome (GOLD analysis project Ga0164318, IMG submission 113734) | Subseafloor sediment microbial communities from Guaymas Basin, Gulf of California, Mexico - Guay9, Core 4571-4, 0-3 cm | ecosystem: Environmental > Aquatic > Marine > Hydrothermal vents >...
CAAAAACGCATCACACTCTCCGCGGCATGACATACGAGCCTAATACCACGACCATACCCGGACCAACCCTGGAATTTCTCATCCGTGAGAACCTTCAGGGGTGCCCTGGGCCTGATCATCCTTCACTTGGTTTATCGTCTGATTATGAGATGACTTGATCGGAAGGTGGTGGACCCGACCCGGATTTTCCTTGAGGAAGCCACTGCGGATGATCAACGACCGACCGGGAAAAACGGCCCCGGGCAGGCGCCCGGGGCCGAAGGAAGGCTCGACCGGCCGTCTCGAATCACTTGATCAGGATCATACGTCCCGTAGCGGTGAATTCTCCCGCCTGCAGGCGATAGAAATACACCCCGGTAGCAGCCTGGCGACCGCTGTCGTCCTGACCGTTCCAGACCACGGCACGGCTGCCTTCCTGCATGACCCGACCCTGGACAAGGGACCGCACCCTGCGGCCGGCGATATCGAAGATATCCAGGTTCACCGTCACCGAGTGCGGCAGATCGAAGGAAATGGTCGTCATGGGATTGAAGGGATTGGGCACCGCTGCACGCAGGGCGAAGCCCTCCGGTTTCCCGGCGGGACCATCGCCGTCCGTCCAACCCGTCAATTTCCAGTCATCCACGCGCTGTCCGGCTTTGGCTGCCTCGACCTTCTCGAAAGGGAACGAGTCGCTCACCGACTGGCCGTCAGCGGTCGTCACCACGCACTGGTAGACATACGTGCCGGCCGGCGCCCCCGCCGGAACATTCTGCGTGAGATTCAGCCACTGGTGTGTCCCGGCGGCCAGGTTCATCGTCGGGGACGTCATGACCGGATAGACCGTACCGTTGGGCAGGATCGCCATGAACTCGGCCGTGACCGTCACGGGGTTCATGTTCAGGAAAGTGACGTCATAGGTGAATTGACCGCCCTCGGCGGGAATCATGACGGGTGGATCGTGGGGCGTCAGGGTCAGCTCCATGTCCGGAGCGCCCGAGCTCAAGCCCCAGATCTCCACATCGTCGATGTTCCAGCCGCAGAACCTGAAGCTGCCGTCGGTGGGCCCCATGGTCCACGCCAGATACACCTCAGGTTGGCCATCGGCAACCTCGCTGATGTCGTATTCGACCTGGGTCCACTCGTTGTCGGTGATCTCGCCCGTGTTCTCCCAGACGGTTGTGAAATTCACGCCGTCATTGCTGACACGCAGGCTCGCATGGTCGTATGACGGCTGCTCGACACCCAGCCAGCGCCAGAACTTCACGCTCACTGCCGACAGCTCGGAACAGTCGATGGGCAGGCTCATCATGCCCGTCATGGACATATTATTGGGATAATCCCCTGCCAGGTTGAAGCCGAGCACGTTGCCGCCCGTATGACCGCTGGTCGGATCCGGGTAACCATGCTCGCCGCCTCCGCCCTGGGGAACGCCGAATTCCCATCCCTGCTGCATGGTCCAGCCCGGATCGACATCCAGGGGGAAGCTGTAGGCCAGATGGGGAATACCCACCTGCAGATCCACTTCCCGGGTCGTATCCCCGTCTCCTCCGGTCAGGTTGAGGAAGGAGACCCTGCCGACGTACAGACCCTGGGCAAGGGCATCGGCCTGGGCATTGAACGACACGTTCACCGTGGCCGTCCCCCCCGCGGGGATCAGACCCGTCGGGGAAGAGATGTCCAGCCAGGGCACATCGGCGTTGACCTCATAGGTCAGTTCCACATCATCCTTGTTCTCGAGGGTGTAATCCTGCCCCGCCGGGGTGAAGGGGCCGCCCTGGTCGCCCATGGCTCTGAAGACACCCGTGGGCGTGACAACCAGACCGGTCTGACCCGGCACGTAGGTGTCCAGGGATTCCACTCCGGTACCCAGGGGATCCAGGAAGGGAGCAAGGTAGGGCCAGGAACGTGAAAAGCGTCCGTAGTAGTCCGATAGGTCGTTCCCGCAGGCCGCATAGCCGCCGTGCAACTGGCCTACCACGTGATGGTTCTGGTCGAACAGGGGCGAGCCCGAGGAACCCGGTTCCGTGGTGCCCACATCCCAGTCGATCACCCGGATGTGGGTACTGTCGCCGGGCGAGGTCGTGCCCAGGTACGAGCTCGTCACGGTGGGATCGAACTCGAAGCTGATGCTCTTCTCGTCGGTGTTGGGATGGTGGATGGCCACGGCCTGCAGGGGATCGTTGCTCGTGTTGTCCCAGCCGGCCAGACTCAGGTTGAAATCCGGATCAAGGGGATCATCCAGTTCCACCAGGGTGAAATCCGAGGTCGCATTGCCGGCCTTGAAGACCGAACCCGTGGAAAACTCGGCCAGGCTCCCTCCTCCGTGCTGACCGCAAGCCGGGCTTTCGAAGTTCCAGTAGACGACCAGCGAGGCCGCGTTCGTGGAACGGATCCCGCAGTGGTTGGCGGTCATGAAATACGGGGCGGCATCCTGGGCCGTGTTGTTGACCAGGAAGCCCGTGCAGAACGTGCTGCCCCCCGTGGAGATCACTCCCACCGAGGGGATCTCATCGCGCCAGTCGTCGCCGGCGGGACAGACGACATCCACATTGCAGGAACCCGACTTGTCCTGGAGCTGATCGGCGATCTCTTCCCCGAAAAAGCGGTAGCCACGGTTGATCGACGTCAGTTCTAGCTCGTAGTCGTGACGGAATTCGTCGGCCAGCACCAGTTCGATCACGACGTCGTCGCTGAGAATCACCGGTGTCCACAGCTGGCCGTGTTCCTCGTTATCCCGTTCCGTGAAGATGCGTACCCCGCGCGGGTCATCCGCCGCGACGGCACCGGACGGGTAGATGGCCAACCGGGAGCCCTTGGGCAGCCTGTAAGCCGTGAATCCGAAGTTCAGGGAGACGGCACCGGGCGCCTCGACCCTGTAGCGCCAGATGGAAAACGGACCGGGCAGATCCTCCCAGACACCGCTGTTCTCGGGCGTCAGGGCGACATGCTCGGGCAGGGCGAACCGGGGCGGCAAACCCATATTCTCGCGGTCGACATCCTCGGCGCGGGCGGTAGCGACATCCACCGGCCGGGCCGAAAAAATCGGTAAACGCGCGGTTTCCATGACCGGGAGCTGACAGGCCGCCGGTCCGTCCAGGACCAGGGGGTTGATCGATTGCGGCGCAGCCAAAGCGCTCGCACCCATGATCAGGCATAGCCCGACCAACAGGCTGAAACGGAAAAAATGACGGTGATTCATGGTTCCCCCTCCAAGGAATGACATGGAATGCAGTGGTTGGAGTCCTGATTCTACACCATATCGAGAACGGCCACCATCCATAATTTACACGAGTTCATATAATCCCACGAAACCGCAATCAAATTCCCTGGTTTGCCGCGGGGAAAAAGCTATTGTTGCCAAGGAAATGTCGACAAACCGGACACGGGAAATTCCGGCCGAAAGGAAAGTGAAATTGCGCGGTTCGTTTGCTCATTCCGGCTTCTCCAGGGGAGAGGAAATCGCTCATGCCATCACACACGGCATCGGCGCCGCCGGCAGCCTGGTGGGTCTGGCCCTGCTGGTCCTGCGTTCGGCGGGCACGGGAAGCCCGAGGCTGATCATCGGCGTGAGCGTCTTCGGCCTGTCCATGGTCCTGCTCTACACGGCCTCGACCCTCTACCATGCCCTGATCCCCCCCCGCGCCAAGCGGGTCTTCGAACTGATGGATCACGGCGCCATCTACCTGCTCATCGCCGGTACCTACACGCCGTTCACCCTGAACGTGCTGGGCGATCGCCTGGGCTGGACCCTGTTCGGCATCAGCTGGGGTCTGGCCATCCTGGGGATTCTGTACGAAGTGGTGCTGAAGAGGCCCTACAAGAAACTGTCCCTGGCCTTCTACCTGCTCATGGGGTGGCTCATCGTGCTGGCCGTCAAACCCCTGATGTCGGCCCTGCCCACGCCGGCCCTGGAACTGCTCGGCGCCGGAGGTCTCGCCTATACCGGGGGAGCCGTTTTCTACGCCTGGCGCGGTTTCCCCTACCACCACGCAGTCTGGCACCTGCTGGTGCTGGCCGGTACGGTGGCTCACTACCTCTGCGTCCTGTGGTACGTCATCCCCGGGAAATGACAAGGCTCCCCCCGTAAGGGAGGGAGCCATGGTTCGACCATTGGCATTCGTTACCAGCGACCGCCTCTGCCGCCTCCGCGGCCCAGGCCACGCCCGGGTCCACGACCCAGACCCCGGCCCAAACCACGTCCGGCGCCTCGGCCCAGCCCCCGGCCCAGGCCCCGCCCAAGCGGCAAGGTCTGGTCGTTGTTCTGGTCGACGTCCTGATCGGTGTTGTTGTTGCACCGGCCCAGCCCACGGCCGGTCCGGGGGCCTTCGCCCAACGGTCCTTTCCTGTCCAATCCTGGCATAACTTGCCTCCTTTGTTTCACCGACCTATACCCCGTCCCCTGCCATTGCCTGCTCCCCGGCCGCGGCCCATGCCGCGCCCGCCCGGTCCGAAATCCGGCCTGGACACCGTCTCGACGGTGCCGCCTTCGAGGCGAATGGCCATGCCGTGCACCAGGGCCCGCGCGACCTTCTCCCTGGCCTGAGCCAGGATGCGTCCCGCCGTGGCTCGGGAGACCTCCATCATCTCGCCTACCTGCTCGTGGGAGAGGTTTTCCAGGTCGGCCAGACGAATGGCCTCCAGTTCGTCCAGTCCCAGGGAGACCTCTTCCAGGGCCCTCATGGGCACCCCCGCGGGTTTGAAGTACACCGCCTGGGGTTCGTGGCGGACCGCCCTCGGTTTCTGGGGTCGGGGCATGGTCGACTCCTTGGCTTGATTTTTCTGATTTTGAGTATATACTCAAAACAAGGATGTGTCAAGAGGTGGATTCCCGTCCCGCGGGACATTACCTTGGTCACGCTGCAGCCCGGGTGATAATCCTGCAATCCGGATGCACAGCGAAAGGAGCCACCATGCGTATCGCCATTCCCGTCTCACAAGGCAAACTGGCCGCCCATTTCGGCCACTGCGAGCAGTTTGTCCTCTGCGACCTGGATCCTGAGACCAAATCCGTCGTCAAGATGGAGTCGCTGACACCACCGGCCCATGAACCCGGCGTGTTGCCGGCCTGGTTGGCCGAACAGGGCGCCCAGGTGATCCTGGCCGGCGGCATGGGCTCGCGTGCCCAGCAGCTTTTCACCAGCCACGGCGTCAAGGTGATCGTGGGCGCTCCCGAACTGGACCCCGAAACCCTCGCCCTCCAGTATCTCGCGGGTGAAATCAACCCCGGGCAGAACGCCTGCGACCACTGATAACGCCCTCGAGCCTGCAGGAGGTTGTCATGACCAGGATCGGCATCATCATCTGTGACCGGTACCGTGGATGCGCCGGGGGCAAGTGCTTCCGGTCGGTGCGCGAACGAGAGGGTGCCTTCGCCCGCTACCGAGGCCAGGACGTGGAAATCGTCGGGTTCACCGGCTGCGGCGGCTGCCCCGGCGGCAACATCGAATACGCGCCCGAGGAGATGAAGAAGAACGGGGCCGAGGTCATCCACCTGGCCACGGGTTTCGTGGTGGGTTATCCACCCTGCCCCCACCTCGAATTCTTCACCAGGTACATCCCGCGCCAGTTCGGACTGAAGGTCGTGGTGGGCACTCACCCCATTCCCGAGAAGTACAACCTGATCCACGAGGACTTCGGTACCTGGCCCACCATGCCCGCCCAGGATGATATCCAGGCGCTGCTGGCGGACCGGGAAACCCGCCTCGCCTACGACTGAGAACTGCGCATCAGCGAACCAGCTGGACCTTGCGGCACACCGCCTCCGACCCGGTTTCCAGCAAGGTGAAATAGGTGCCTGAGGACACTTCACCGCCGGTGTCGTCCCGGCCGTTCCAGCGCACATGGAATACCCCTTCCGACCGGTATCCCGACACCAGGGAACGCACCCGACGACCCGCGACATCGAACACCGACAACCGCACCACGGCGCCGCCGTCCGGCACGGCGAAGGAGATCAGGGTCGTGGGGTTGAAGGGGTTGGGATGGTTGCCGAGCAGGGCAGCCGCCCCACGCGCCGGGACTGAGGAAACGGGCACCGGTTCGGCCAGCCAGATGTCGGCGCCCGCCTCGAAGGCGATCAGGCCATGGCTGTTGATCCTACTGTCGTGGCCCGAGTAGGGGACAGGACCCTGGCTGGTGAGCTGAGTGAAACTCGAATCGGACGGGTCGAAGAAATAGATCTCGTCGGCCCAGAAGGAGATGGAACCGTCGTCGGCCAGGCAGTTACGGTCCACCGTGGCCTGCGAGGCGGGGTAGTCGGGCAGGGTCGCCAGGTACCAGAAGGACTGGTCGGCCGCGTTGAAATACACCAGGTCCTCGCCCTTGGAGATGGCGATGTCGCCCCGGTTGTTGAGCATGAAGTTAGGCAGGCCCGTCCCGGGGCCACCGGGCAGATCGGTGATGTTCTCCGTCGTGCCGGTCTCCGGATCATAGAGATAGACATCCGGATAACCGCTGTAGCCCACCACGCCCTGATCGTTGATCTGGCAATCCTTCCCGTGGTAGGGCGTTCCCGCCTGGCCGGTCAGCCGTGTGAAGCTGCTGTCCGCCAGATCGAAATAATAGACATCCCCGACATTGAGGGCACCGGCGTGCAGCGCGAACCGGCGGTCTTCGTTCATGTCGAAAACCCAGTACAGGCTGTGTTCTCCCGACACACCCGGAAAACCCGGCAACGTGGCCAGATCCGTGAAATGCCTGCTGGACGCCTCGTAGAACCACACGTGAAGGGTGCCCGGATCGATGAAGGCGATATCGCCCGCATCGCTCAGGCGTGGAAACCAGCCCTGGTCCGGCGCCCCGGCCAGGGTCATCAGGTTCAAGAACGTGTCCGCGGCGCTGTCGTAGAAGTAGATGAGGTTGTCGGCATAGAAGGCCACATCCCCCTGAGAGTTGATCCAGGGGGAATTGCCGTGGCCGGGACCGCCTGTCCGGTCCGTCAGGTTGGAAAAATCGAAATCCGCGGCCACGGCGGGGCTTCCCCCGGCCACGAGAAACCCGGCCGCCAGGGACACGGTCAGGACCGCACCGAAAAAGCAGATTCTGCAGACTTGAATAAACCGGGACATGTTCCCTCCCTCGATGACCCCCACCTCCGGACGATTACGCAAGAGACGGGCCGAAGCCCGTCCCGGGACGGATCAGGCCCTACCGCTTCCCATCCTACCCGAAACAGGGCGACCGTGGACATACGGAATCCGGTTCCACTCCCCTTTTGCACGCCCCGGGGGCCAGCCATTGCAGGACAGGATCAATCCAGGGCGCACGCCAACACCTTGTTGAGCTGGGCCAGACGGTAAGGTTTGACTATGGCGGCGCAGAAACCGAATTCCCGGTAACGGGCCAGCACCGGATCGCTGGAGTAGCCGCTGGTAACCACGGCCTTGGCCGCCGGGTCCAGTTCCAGCAGCCGGGCGATCGTTTCCTTTCCTCCCATGCCCCCCGGAATGGTCAGGTCCATGATGACGAGATCGAACGGCGACCCCTGGGTCAGGGCCCTGCCGTATGCCTCCAGCGCCTCCTGACCATCGGCGACCTGGGTCACGGAGCAGTCGAAGTGCTCCAGCATCCGCACGGCCAGCTGGCGCACCATGGGGTCGTCATCCATGACCAGGACCTTCTTCGCCAGGGTCTTCAGGTGCTCGCCCATCTGGTCGGCATCCACAACCGCCCCCGGTACGGCGGGCAGATCGCAGACGACCCTGGCCCCGCCCGAAGGGGAGGCGTCCAGAGCGATCCTGCCCCCATGCCGCGTGACGATGGAGTGGCAGATGGCCAGACCCAGTCCGTTACCGTCGCTCTTGGTCGTGTAGTACGGATCGAAAGCATGTTCCCGGTCCGAGGCCGAAAAACCCGGGCCGTCGTCGTCAACCGTGATGCGGATACCGGGCCCGGCAAACGTGTCCTGGGACTCGATGTTGGCGCAGGTGATGCTGATATGCCCCTTGTCGTCCGTGGCCTGGCGGGCGTTGATCACCAGGTTCTGGATGACCTGCCCGATCTGTCCGGGATCCACTTCCGCCGCCCAGAGATCCTCGGGAATATCGAAATCGCAGGTCGCCGCGCTGCCGCGCATGACGAACTCCGCCGCATCGCGGATCACGACCTCGAGACGGGTCATCTCCAGCACCGGTTCCCCGCCGCGAGCAAAGGTCAGCAACTGTCTCGTCAGGGTCTGGGCCCGCTGGGATGCGCGTTCGATGTCGCACAGGAGGGGCATGACCGGATTCTCGGGCTCCAGATCCGAAATCGCCATGCTCACGTTGCCCATCACAGCCGTGAGCAGGTTGTTGAAATCATGAGCGATGCCCCCGGCCAACACGCCCAGGGAATGGAGCTTGGCAGACTTCAACAACTCGTCTTCCATGTGCTTGCGGTCCTCGATATCCCGCACGGTGGCGATCACCCACTTGCCGCCCCCGAACTCCCCGTATTTCAGGCTCACTTCCACCCAGAACAACTCGCCGTCCAGGCGCCGCGCATGCCACTCGAACAGCTGGGGCGTGCCGTCGATGGCCGCCTTGAGTTTCGCCTGGACCTCTTCCCTGGTGTAGGGATGCACCCCGGCGGTGAATTGCTCGCCAGGCAGGGTCAGGGCCTGTTCCCTCGTACACCGGTACATCTCGAGCATGACCCGGTTGACGTCCGCCAGCTGTCCGGTTTCCGCATCGTGAATGAAGATGGCGTCCCCCGTGGAATCGAAGATCTCCTTGTATCGTTCCTCGCTGCGCATCAGCTGCAGGCCGGCCTGCTCCAGCTTCCGGCGCCCGCGCCGGACTTCCAGGCGGGCCAGGACGAACGCCACCAGCGCCGCCAGAATGATCCCCGCCGCTACCCGCAGGGTCGGCACAACCCAGTCGGGGGTCACCTTGCGTTCGATCACGCCGGATTCGAAATCCCGCGCCAGCAACCTGTAGTAGAGGGAGCCGGAGTCCTGCTTGAGGTCATGCACGACCTTGTCGATACGGGCTTTCAGTTCCGGAGTCGCCGCCGCGCCGCGGGGGAAGGCGAAATGGATCCTCACCGGCTGGAAAATGATCGAGGTCTGCTGGACCTGATAGGCGCCCGCTTTCAGGTGGCCGAAATCACGGTTGGTGATGCCGGCGTCGAGTTCCCCGTTTTCCAGGGCGCTGAAGACGCTCTCGTAGTCCGCGAATTCCACCACCGTACAATCGAGGTCGAAATTCGCCACCAGTTCCCGCAGGCCTCCCGGTCCGTCGGTGTTGATGCTGCCGGCCAAGGCTCCGATCCTCATGCCCCGCAGATCGGGGATGGTCTTGACCCGCTCGTCCCCCTCCCTGACATAGAGCCGGGTCCAGCTGAGCATCACCGGCTCGGTGGAAAACTCGTATCTTTGCGCCCGTTCGGATGAAAAACCGACATCCGTCATGATGTCCAGGTCGCCGGCCTCGAGCCGTTGCAGGTCTTCGGACCACGAACCCCATACCCACTGGATATCCCAACCTTCACGGGTGGCGATTTCCGTCATCAGATCGGCCCAGAAACCCGCTGCGTTTCCGTCTGCATCGCGATAGATCTTGGGCGGGTTGTCATATCCCCCCACCCGCACCGTCGACAGTGAGGACGGACCGGGAAAAACCGGTACCGCCATCAAGACGGTCAGGACAACCGCCATGCCGATCACGCAATTTCTGGAATTCAATGCCGCTACCCGGCCTTCCGAGTTAGGCCCCCGTACTGGGTGTACGGGTACGCGAGGGGTCGGATCAGGAATCTCATCCGCTTTCACGTCCATTATGTTCCTCGAAAGGACAGGAAGCAAGCAATTGACCCCCGGGGGTCGAACCGGTATAACCAAGTTCCTGCATTATTCCCGCTATCGTCTGACCGGAGGCTCCCGCCATGAAGACTGTCTGTTTCGTCGTGCTGCTCCTTGCCGTCCCTGCCGCGACCGTCCCGGCCCAGGTCTGTGACGTCAGGAAGATCCCCGCACAGGAAGAGTTCGTCGCCCAGGACGATCTTTTCCGCGAGGTCTGTCCGCTGCCCGCCCGGTTCGCCCTGGGCCTGGTCGAGTCCGGTTCCTCCTTCGTGGTGACGGACCGGCACGAAGATCTGCTCATCTTCTTCGACCGGCAAGGAAAACGGATCAGGACGCTGGAATATCCGGCCTACGAGTCCTCGGCCCTGGCCTGGAACGGCAAGCTGCTGGCGAGCGCCGACCGCGAGAACGGCCGGATATACTTCCAGGCCCCAGGAAGCGGCGAATGCGTACGAACCATCGAATCCCCTCTGACACCGGTGACCGGCCTGGCCTTCAACAAGGAGGGGCAACTGTGGGTCGCGGCCAACGGGGCCGAGGAGATGCAGCTCATCGACCCCCATGACGGCACGACCCTGGCGGCCGTTCCCTCTCCCGCGCCGAAGATCTCGGCCCTGGCCTTCGACGCCAACGGCTACCTGTGGGCCGCCGACAGCGCCCAGGACCGCATCTACCTGGTGGATATCCGCACCGGCTACACCATCTTCTACCTGAAGGCGCCCGGCCCCGTGGTCAGCGGTTTGTGGCTGGACGGCCGCACCCTCTACGCCACCGACTACCAGACCGACAAGCTCTACCGCTGCGACGTCTACGACCTGGCCGGCAGGTGCGTGCGCTCGCGATCGCGGCGCGGCACGGCGACCCTCTACAGCGAGGTGGAGAAC
>Ga0164318_10007393_pt1 | contig 10643 bp, 10 predicted proteins | sample GuaBasSedimGuay9_FD_113734 | JGI IMG/M metagenome (GOLD analysis project Ga0164318, IMG submission 113734) | Subseafloor sediment microbial communities from Guaymas Basin, Gulf of California, Mexico - Guay9, Core 4571-4, 0-3 cm | ecosystem: Environmental > Aquatic > Marine > Hydrothermal vents...
TCATCGTTATAAAACTAAAAAGGACTTTGCATTGATATTGCTACGAGCCCTTATTAATTGAAAATATTTATTTGATGTTTACGGCAGAGTTACCACCCTACTGCTTCTTCCAAGTTTATTAAACGCGGCAATCTTTATCTTATCATCCGGATCAACCTTAAAAGGTTTTATATACATATCAGATGTTTCACCGGGTTCACTGCCATCCAGTGTATATCTGAGAGTTAATCCCGGAAAACGAATATTTGCCTTGAACACATTATCCTCGATAATAGCTCCCGGTAATGGAATACGGTATTTGACCTGCTGTTGATCTAATTTAGGAAGCTCGTACTGGCCGACTTTATTTACAAATTGATTCCAATCCATTTCCCTCATCATTACAGCAAAATCCTTGTTTTCCACTGCGGACCAGTAAGGTTGAAGACTCCACGCACGTTCTGCGAGTCCCAATATTTTCGGGAAAGCCATGTATTCCATCCGTTCCCATGTCCTCATGGTTTCACTCCATAGTGTTCCTGACAAGCCTAAAATATTTTTTTTGCCTTCCCGGGTCAAACGTGTTTTCCCTTCGAACATCTCGTCTGTGATCGGATCACCGTAAAGTGTTGTGTTAGCACATTTAGTAATATCATAGGGTGTAAATTCCCAAGCTGATCGTGTATCCGTATATCCGCCCCAATTCAGTCCTTCTTCTTCGGGATCACGATTATAAGCAAAATCAAAATAAAAATTATTAGCGCCTATAAGAATAACAGGGAAACCTTCATTGGCCAGTTGATAGCCCAGATCTTCCGCACCCCAACCCCATACATTATTCCAAACATAAGTTATAATACCTTCTTGAACAAGAGTAGGATCAGGATAACGTTTTCCGTCTATATGTTTGCAAGCTACTTCTTCCCAGCCGGCTGTATGAATGCCATATACTTTCAACATATCCGTTACTCGTTTTGTAAAATATTTATGAAGTTCAGAAGGAGAATTGTATTCATCCTGACTTTCAAGAAATGCCCGGCATATCGGTGAATAGGTAAATGCACCTTTTGGAACCTCGTCGCCCCCGATGTGTAAGGTGCTTAAGGGTGCATCAGCTTCTTTATACATGGCTACCAATTCATCGATCACGACCTGAGCAAAACGGTAGGTTGATTCCATACAGGGATTTGCCGTATTGTCATGATATCGCTGAGCTGAAGTATAATATGTGGTATCTTCAAAATCCGTCAATAAATACATAAGAGCCGAATCGGGTTTTCCCTTTTCCATATATCTGTCATATCGAACTTCCATCGCCTTTAAGGCAGAACGCATATGTCCCGGCATATCGATCTCGGGGATCACCTCAATATGACGGCTTTTGGCAAATCGAAGTAATTCAATAAAATCTTCACGAGTATAGAAACCGCTGCCATTCCCTATCTCAGGATCCGCAAAAGGTCCCGAACCGAGACTGGGTTGCAAATGATCTTTTTCATCATTTGTATGGCCACGAAACGCGCCTATCTCGGTCAGCTCGGGAATAGATCTTATTTCTACACGCCATCCTTCATCATCCGTGATATGAAAATGAAGCTTATTCAATTTATAACCTGAGATCAATTCCATAAATTTCATAATATTCTGTTTACTGTGGAAAGACCTTGAAACATCAATATGCATTCCACGATAGGGAAATCTTGGACCGTCCACTACATCAATACACGGTATAGAAACAAACTTCTCAGGCACCTTGTTCAGATCTGGCGGGAATAGCGATAATAGACTTTGTATGCCATAGAATACGCCTGCTTCATCTGCTCCATTGATCACAATACCTTTTTTAGTATCAACATTAAGAGTATATGACTCGGCTTTACCTTCATGCCTATTCAAGATGATCCTATCGGGACCATTGATATTAAAATCATCACTTCTGAATTTGGTCCTTATTATGTTCTCGCCAAAAACTTCACTGAGTTTTTCTTGAAGAAAACGAGCTTCATTTGCTAAAGAACTGTGATAATAAATCGTAAAATCTTTATTTATTTCGCAGGTCCCTTCACCTAAAGATATCTTATCCGGTGAGGGGAATATCGGTAACAAATTTGATCGCGGGATTTGTCTTATCCCACTGTTTTCTTTATATGTCATTTCAGCGGTTTGAACTTTTAAATGATCATAAGGTCCTTTTACAAGTCTTGCATCTTTGGGAAAAGGCAATACATTGGTTTCGCCGGAAGAAAGAATGATCTTCCTGCTTAATCCTTTATTAATAACAAAATAGCATCCGCTGATTGCATCGGATCTATGAATGGCATAATGACTTCCGATCAAAGGGAACGTCATGCTCTCGCCCGGTTTTAACTCTGTAAAAGATTCGGTGGGATATATTCTGTTAAAATCACCATTTATGGTTTCGCCTCCCAATCCTTGCCATTCTTGATCTTTTTTGATAGACCGGAACCAAGTAAAATAAAATTCCCAATTATCATTTGTCAAAGTATATTGTGAATTATTTGTAAATGTCACTTCACATTTATGTTGATTATTAACTTTATATTGATTTTGGATCAATTGCCAGGAAACATCAATTTTACCCGTATCTTTACCGCAAGATGTCATCATAACCACCAATGCAAACAATATGGCCATTATTTTCCATGATTTCATTATTTTTCCTTTTTCTGGTTATCATTTTATTTTATTTAAATTAACCGGGAAGAAAATTCCTTTTTGATCTTTAACTCATTATTGCGAATTGCCTGTTCACCCACCTCAATCAACTCTTTTACATGATCAAAATCAAAATTGTAAGCACCTTTATATGCTTCTATTGCTACTGTTGCTTTTTCTTTCCTATGTGCATTCTTGATTGAACAAGTCATAGCGCGAAACATGATCTCAAAACTATTTTTCAAATTTGAGCGGGTAACACTTCTCATAGGCGAAGCATCCACGGACAGTACTTTTTTATATCCCATTTGATGAGCAATATTAACCGGCATGTTATCGGCAAAACCACCATCAATAAATAAACCGTCTTTCATATCGTAAGGCTCAAAAAAAGGCGGAATAGCTATGGAACAACGAATAGCTTCAGCAAGATTACCTTCAGTAAATATTTTCTCTTTTCCGTTGAGCAAATTCACCGCATTTGTAATAAAAGTTATTTTTGTGTCTTCAATATTTATATTTTCAGTTACTTCTCTGAGTTTTTCCAATATCTTTTCTCCGGATTCCACCCCCAATTTAGAACGTAAATTATTTATTGCTTCACCGGCTTGAAAGATTCTGACAACAGGTCCTACACCCCATTTTAAGGTTTGCATTGTTGAGGCCATTTCACGGATATTAAATTCTTCTGTCATGAACTTTTCTATCCATTCTATTGATCTTCCGGATGCATAAACTCCACCCACAACAGAACCCATCGAAGTTCCAACAATCAATGAGGGCTTGAGTCTTAAACGTTCAAGCTCTTTCAGAACGCCAATGTGTGCAAGTCCATTACCACCACCACCAGAAAGAACGAGTGCCCATTTCATAAATACCACCTATACTGTTTAATAACATTGAAAAACTGTCTCCATTCTCTTTCTCTGCCACTCTTGGATCGGAGATAACATAAAGATTAACACGCTTATTCATAAAATCAGTTGAAGCAAGGAAACATCCGTCAGGCGAGATATCCAACCCGGTAGGTTGATTTCCCTGTGCCCATGACGTTAGAGTCGTCATCGATTCCGTATCAATAATCACGATATCGCCGTCTCTTGGACTGGGTAATGTATAACCGTTGGGATTGTTTGGTCCACGACAGCTTACAAACAGGTACTTACCGTCGGGTGTTAGTCGAATGGTGTTCGGATGGCTATCTACTTCTTCCGTTGCAACAGTCTCCCGTTTGATCCAATCATATTTATAAACAAGCGCAAAACGCATATCATCATAATAAAGCATTTTCTTTTTAGGGTCAAAACGAACATCACGCATGGCTGAACGATGTTCGATCATTGTTTCGACTTTTTTCCCCGTACGAACATCAAAGATCTCAATTCCGCAATCAGTGCTGTTTGCGCCTCCATATAAAGTAACAGCCAAAGTATCATTTCCTATCCATGCAATTCCTCTGGGGATCTGTGACGTTTTTAAATTTCGAATGATCCGGTGTCTATCCGCATCAAAAATCGAAATTCGTTTCGAGATCCAATGGGACATGGCAACTTGTTCCTGATTGGGACTAAATTCAAGTGATTTTGTCCAATCTCCCCCGGTATAACGCCCGGGCTGTAAGGAATCCGCCTTGGGATTATAAATAAAATAATCTGCCGTGGTCATACGAGTGAACCAAAAATTACCGTCCCGTTCACGGAAAGCCCCTTCGGCATAACCATAATCTTGCGCGGGATCATCACATCCCGGATAAAGTGTTTTTATTTTCTCAAAAGGATTGACGGTATAGATCTCTACGGCAACATGGCGCTGTCCAAGCAATGTAACATAGACATACTTACCATCAGGTGAAAAGGTACAACTTTTAGGAGAACTGCCGGTCTTTGCGGTTTTTCTGAAATATGGAAATTCTGTTCTAAACTCCCAATCATCCGCAATTAGAGAATCCTTTATTTGATCCATGACAAACATATCATTATACATTAAATCCCCTGCAAACAAGGGCAAAGTAAATATAACCAGCAAGACCAATATCTTATTTTTGAACATGGATATCCTCTTAAAATTAATAACCTTTGTAAAATAGATTATTTTTCCCTGATATTAAAAGATTTTTGCAAAAAAAGAGAGTTAAGTTTGAGGTATGTGATCTAGAAAAAGTGAAAAGTTGGAAAAGCGAGAACTGAATAATGAACAAGGAATGTTGATTTTTGATTTACGAAGTTAATATTCTGAAATGTATCCTACGAAGGCTTACTATACCGAAGTATATCCCGGGACTGATCATGTTCTCCGGCAAAATATTTTCTCTCAACTCTCAACTCTCAACCCTTAACTTTTACGACCTTTTTTCTTACAATATTATAACATTCAGAACATTTTTTTATTATATTAAACCGCACTTAAAGAGAGGAATTATCTATGAAAGAACTTTCACAATTACATAAAGCGCGAACGAGATACATACCAAAGCTGCCATCCGTTTTTACCAATGGACCCAAGGTAAAAATCGTCAAGGGCAAAACGGGTACATCCGTTGCGGACCGGGACAAGATCAAATCACTTTTTCCAAAAACCTATGGCATGCCGAGTATCAGTTTTGAGACTGTTGATCATACCAGTTTTAAACCTTTGAACATTGGTGTTATCTTGTCAGGTGGTCAGGCACCGGGTGGACACAATGTGATCGCCGGTATTTACGATGCTTTAAAAGCTTGTCATCCCGATTCAAAACTTTATGGATTTCTTGGAGGTCCTTCCGGACTCACCGATAATTTTTATCGCGAATTAGATGCTGATCTTATTGCTGATTATCGCAATACCGGTGGATTTGATATGATCGCATCCGGACGTACAAAACTGGAAAAGACCGAACAATATGAAGCCACAGCAAAAAATTGTAAAGCATTGGGGATTGAAGCACTTGTTATTATAGGCGGCGATGATTCCAACACCAATGCAGCCGTATTGGCCGAATATTTTGCACAGCATGATATGGGTATTTCGGTTATCGGTGTACCAAAGACGATTGACGGCGATCTTAAGAACGATATGATCGAAGCATCCTTTGGCTTTGATACGGCAACAAAGGTTTACAATGAACTAATCGGTAATATTCAGCGCGATGCGAATTCTGCTAAAAAATACTGGCATATCATTAAATTAATGGGGCGTTCGGCTTCACATATCGCACTGGAATGTGCCTTACGATCACAACCAAATCTGGCGATTATTTCCGAAGAAGTCGAAGCCAGGAAGCAAACCCTGCATGAGATCGTTGATGAATTGACTCAAGTGATCGTAAAACGCTCAAACAATAATGAAAATTTCGGAACCATGATCGTTCCCGAAGGTCTGATAGAATTCATCCCCGAGATGAAAAGTCTGATCTCTGAATTAAATGACCTCATGGCTACCAATAAAAAAGAACTTAACGAGATCAATGATTCAGAAACCAAAAGGAACTACATCCTGAAAAAATTGCAGCACGATTCTGCAGAACTTTACGGTTCCTTGCCCAAACGTATCGCCGAACAACTGATCATGGAACGTGATCCTCATGGCAATGTTCAGGTCTCCCTAATCGAAACAGATAAACTTTTGGTCTATATGATAGAAGAACAACTGGAAATCCTAAGGACTGAAGGGAAATATAAAGGTAATTTTAAAACTCATACTCATTTCTTTGGTTACGAAGGTCGATGTTCTTTCCCGTCAAACTTTGACGCAGACTACACCTATACTTTGGGTTATACTGCTTCCCTTCTTGCGGAAAAAAAATGCACCGGCTATATGTCATCGGTACGTAATCTTAAAGATAATGCCCAAAACTGGATCCCGGGTGGGATTCCCATAACTCAAATGATGAATATCGAACATCGTCATGGCAAAGATAAACCGGTTATTAAAAAAGCTCTTGTTGAATTGGATGGAATGCCTTTTAAAACATTCGCAGCCAATCGTGACAAATGGGCTATTGAAACATCATATATTTATCCCGGACCCATTCAATATTACGGGCCCAGCGAAATAAGCGAAATCAAAACCATCACTTTGGAATTAGAACACCAATAAAGGAGCACTAATATGTCAATTAAACCTAATTTAAAAGCAGGCGTTGTTACAGGAAAGGTTCTTTTGGACGTTTTCGAATATGCAAAAGAAAACAAATTTGCCTTACCTGCCGTTAACGTTATCAGTTCAAGCACTATCAATGCAGCATTACAAGCTGCTAAAGATGCAAAATCGGCTATCATGATCCAATTTTCAAATGGCGGCTCAGTTTTCAACGCCGGTAAATTGCTGGATAACACTGACCAGAAAGCAGCCGTTGCAGGTTCAATAGCCGGTGCAATGCATATTCGTGAAATGGCTAAACATTACGGTGTCCCGGTTATTCTTCACACCGACCATTGTGCAAAAAAACTTCTTCCCTGGATAGACGGACTTTTGGATGCAGGTGAAGCATATTATGAAGAACACGGTGAACCTCTTTTTTCTTCTCATATGATAGATCTTTCAGCCGAACCTATGGAAGAAAATATTGAGATCAGTAAAAAATATTTAGAACGCATGTCTAAAATTGATATGCTGCTGGAAATTGAACTCGGTGTTACCGGTGGTGAAGAAGATGGTGTTGATAACAACAGTGTTGATAATTCAGAACTTTACAGCCAGCCTGCTGATGTTAATATGGCTTATGAAGCGCTTAGTGCTATCAGTCCTATGTTTACAATTGCAGCAGCTTTTGGCAACGTCCATGGCGTTTATAAACCCGGTAATGTTGTGCTCACTCCGAAAATTCTTGACAATTCTCAGAAATATATTTCCGAGAAACACAAATTGGGTGAAAAACCGGTTAATTTTGTCTTTCATGGTGGCTCGGGCTCTGCTCCGCAAGAAATTAAAGAAGCAATTTCTTATGGCGTGATCAAAATGAACATAGATACCGATACTCAATGGGCTTATACAAAACCCGCCAAAGATTACATGGACGAAAATGATGCTTATCTTCAGGGACAGATCGGTAATCCCGAAGGTGTCGATAAACCCAATAAAAAGAAATATGATCCCAGAGCATGGCTCATTGCATGTGAAAAAGGCTTCACTAAGCGTCTGATCCGAGCCTTTAAAGACCTTAACAGTTATGGTCAATTCGAGTACTTGTATTAAGAGTAATCCAAGGCCGGGCAATTCCTGTCCGGCCTTTTTTCCGACATATTAACTTGACATATTGACCGCATTATTGTATTATCATATTAGTCATTATTTTTACTAAGTAGCTTTACGATTTCTTATAAAGGATTTACTATGAAAAACATATCTTTCTTTACAAAAATTATTGTAAACCTTATAGCATTTACTATCGTTGGTACAATGTTCAAAGGCGTACATATTGACGGTTTATTTACCCTTATCGCCATTTCAGTTCTCTTTGGAATATTGAATGCTTTCGTAAAACCATTTTTGACGATCATTACCATCCCAATAACAGCCATGACATTTGGAATTTTCTATTTATTTATCAATGGATTTATGGTATGGCTGACTTCATTTTTGATCTCAGGATTTACAATCGCAAATTTTGCAACCGCTTTTTGGTCTGCGATCTTTCTTTCGCTGATCTCATGGCTAGCTGAAATGATCTTTTTTAAACGAGATGTCTAATTTAACTAAACATCACCCGGCTGAGTTCTGGGAAGCTAAAGGTGACAACATTCAATGTTGGCTTTGCCCACATCTCTGTACTTTATCTGAGGGTCAAAGCGGTCAATGTTTGGTCCGTACCGTCATTGACGGGAAATTGATCTCAACGATCTATGCTTACCCATCAGCTTTACATATTGATCCCATCGAAAAGAAACCACTCTATCATTTTCTTCCGGGAACTAAATCATTTAGCGTAGGTACCCAAGGCTGTAATCTTAAGTGTGATTTTTGTCAAAACTGGCAGCTTTCAACCCGGCCTGAGCATCCTAACGTCTATGTCTCTCCGGAAGATATTGTATCGAAAGCATTAGAAACATCATGTCAATCTATCGCATTTACATATAACGAACCTATCGTATTTGCTGAGTATGCCATGGATATTCGTGATCATGCTGAAAAAGCCGGGCTTCCTTGTATTCTTGTTACAAACGGTTATATTACGCCTGAAGCTCGTGAAAAAGTGTTTAAAGGTATCAAGGCAGTAAATATTGACCTTAAAGCTTTCTCAGAAGATATCTATATTAAATATACAGGTGCAAAATTAAATCCTGTCCTTGATACGATCATCTGGTGTATTGAGAAAGGTATTCATACAGAGATCACAATCCTTACAATCCCCGGTGTAAACGATGACCCGGATATGATAAGAAAAGAATGCCGGTGGATAAGTAAAAACTGCGGAAATGATACTGTTCTGCACATAAATGCCTTTCATCCGGATTACAAAATGAAAGATCATCCCCGAACTTCACGATCTGTATTAGAATGTAATAGAAAAATTGCTCATGAATGCGGACTAAAGTATGTTTATATAGGGAACTATCCGGGTTTTGATAACAATACCTACTGCCCGAAATGCGGTGAAACAATTATAGAAAGGGATTATTATCAAATTACATGTGTTGAATCCCATGTTCATGAATTACCAATAATCTGGAGGGTATAATGAAGTTCATAAAATTTAAAGAAGCCATTCTTACACCTTTAGAAAAAATACAAAATGAAAGTGGAGTAGAATTTCTGGAACTCATGATAGATACTATTGTATTACAAGATGAAAATAAAAATGAAATTAGCGTTTTGAATGGCTGGGAATACAATTTATCCCGATCTCGACATTGGGACAAAGAGCAAGAATTTTACATTATGTATGATGGTCTCAATGATGAACATCTTAAAAAACTATATGAAGGTATCATAAAAGAGGATGAGAATAGTATTAAACATATAATTTTTACTATTGAGGGTATGACCGATCTCGATGAACCTATTCATGAACAGATAGTAATGGAGTTTAACGATATCAATGTCTAATTCTTATGATTTCGATAGTTACAAAGATAGCAATCCGTTCTCAATGGGTCATAGCGATATAGAGATACCAATTACAAGACAAAATCTTTTTATGATGCAGCGTCAATTTTCCGTAAAAGATCATACCGATTTTTTTCCCTTTGATGTTTTTGGCGCTATGAACCCATCAAATAATGTGGATAAGAATTATCGCGTTCGTACAATAGAGATACATACAGATGCCGGTTTTGAGATTGAAACCGATATCGTTGAAAAAACTTTTGTATTTCGGAATCGTAGTATGGCAAAAGGCACTACTCGTTACATGAGCGAAAAAAATGTTAAACCCGGGGATATCATAATAATCGAAAAGATCACACCCTATGAATACAATATGAAACTTAAACGAGAGAATCCATGATAAACAAGATCAAATTTGAACTGGATGACGATGAATTGAGTGCGTTTAAAAACCTGATAAAAAAACTTGAACAGGTTCGTGGTGAAACAACAATAAAAGTTGACGGAACACTGCGCGGAGCATTACAACAAATCAAACAAGAATTACATATTTATGATGACTTTAAAAAACGCGACCTCTGGTAGGCCTAAAGGAGAAAAGTAATAAAATGATTAAGCAAACCCCTTTCCATAATAGGCATATTGCTCTTGGAGCAAAAATGCATGAATTTGCCGGTTATATGATGCCAATCTCATATACCGGGATTAATCAGGAACATCTTCAGATACGAAATAAAATTGGAGTTTTCGATGTTTCACATATGGGTGAATTCTTTGTTGAAGGCAAAAACGCTGAAGAATTCCTACAATATATTACCGTTAATGATGTAAAACAGTTGATTGACGGACAAGCTCAATATTCGGCAATGTGCTATCCGGATGGTGGTATCGTTGATGATCTGATCGTATATCGCTTCAATCAAAATAAATATATGATGGTGGTTAATGCTTCCAATATTGATAAA
>Ga0164318_10007394_pt1 | contig 10643 bp, 10 predicted proteins | sample GuaBasSedimGuay9_FD_113734 | JGI IMG/M metagenome (GOLD analysis project Ga0164318, IMG submission 113734) | Subseafloor sediment microbial communities from Guaymas Basin, Gulf of California, Mexico - Guay9, Core 4571-4, 0-3 cm | ecosystem: Environmental > Aquatic > Marine > Hydrothermal vents...
CCCGCCAGACCACCGCCCTTGCTGGATTGCAGCAGAATCACCGTGGTCAGGGCGATACAGATCAAGACGTGGAGAATCACGAAAAAAGCATGCAGCATGACACGGCTCCCGAAAACCGATGAATACACAACAACACCCGGCCAACACCTGGGACCGGAAAGGGATCGGCAATTTAACACCCGTCCAGGGCCGTGTCAAACCGGAGAACCCCGGACGGCCCGCAGCCCTGTCCCATCCCTTCCCGGCTCAACCTTCACTCAAGGCCTCGACTCCGGGAAGCTCCCGCCCGGCCATGAACTCCAGGGAAGCACCCCCGCCAGTGGAAATATGGGTGATGCCCCCGGCCAGGCCCATCTTGTTCACCGCGGCCACACTGTCCCCGCCCCCGACCACGCTCACGGCCCCGTCGGCCGTCGCTGAGGCGACGGCCGCACCGACCTCTCTGGTCCCGGCGGCGAAGGACGGCAACTCGAAAACGCCCATGGGTCCGTTCCAGAAAATCGAGCGCGCCCCGGTGATCACCTGCTTGAAGCGCTCCACGCTGCGCGGTCCGATATCCAGCCCCATCCAACCGTCGGGGATATCGGTCACCAGGACCGTCCTGCTCTCGGCGCTGTCGCTGAACTCCCTGGCGACCACGCAATCCTCCGGCAGGATCAACTCGGCACGCGAGGCCTTGGCCCGCTCGTTGACCGTGCGGACGACCTCGAGGCTGTCCTCGTCCAGCAGACTGGTCCCGATGTTCAAACCCAGACCATGATAGAACGTGAAGATCATCCCCCCGCCCAGCAGGAGATAATCCACACGGTCCAGGAGATTCAGAATCACGTCGACCTTGCCCGCGACCTTGGCCCCGCCCAGGATGGCGACGAAGGGGCGTTCCGGAGCGTTCAACAATCCGCCCAGGTGCGCCAGTTCCTTTTCCATCAGGAACCCGGCCCGGCCGCCTCCGAGAATCCGGGGCACCCCGACCGTGGACGCGTGCGCCCTGTGGGCCGTGCCGAAGGCGTCGTTGACATAGGTCTCGCCCAGGGCGGCCAGGGCCCCGGCGAACGAATCGTCATTGGCGGTCTCGCCGGGGTTGAACCGCAGGTTCTCCAGCAACAGGATCTCCCCCGGCGCCAGGCCGGCCGCCATCTTCGCCGCATCCGGCCCGACGGTGTCCAACGCGAACTTGACCGGCACATTCACGAGTTCGGCCAGGCGATCGGCCACCGGCCTCAGGGAGAACGCCGGATCTATCCGGCCCTTGGGGCGGCCCAGATGGCTCATCAGGATCACCCGCGCACCCTTGCCGCAGAGGTACTCGATGGTGGGCAGGGCGGCGGTGATCCGGGTCTGGTCGGTGATGTTGCGGTCGCCGTCCAGAGGAACATTGAAATCGACACGCACCAGGACCTTGAGTCCGTCAGGATCCCAGCCGGAAAGGTTCAACTTGGCAGACATGGCAACCACCTGTGTTGGAAAGCGATGAAAAACCCGTGCCGGCCGGATGTGAATCCCGACCGCCAGGGAAATTCTAGGCGGGGTCATGACGGGTGTCAACCCGGCCGCCGCCGGATGCCGTCGGAATACCCGGTATCGCACCCGGATGCTGCCAGACCCAGGCAAACGGCACCGGCAACCGGGAAACCGGCCGCCGACATGACCGCCGCCGCGGCCCTTACCGTGGCCCCGGTGGTCACCAGATCGTCCAGCAGCATGATTGTTCGTTCGGTGGCCGGCGTGCCACGAACACGGAATGCGCCCGCGACATTTCTTCGGCGACGCCCGGGATCAGCGATGCGGGCCTGCTGCGCCGTCGCCCGGCAACGTTCCAGGATTTCCGTGTCGATCATGAAACCCGCTTCGGCCCGCAACAGGCACGCCAACAGCTCGGCCTGGTTGAAGCCCCGTTTCCGTCTGCGGCGGCCGTGCAGGGGGATGGGCACCAGCAGCAGGTCGGTTTCCAGCGAGGCACCGGCCAGGGACAACGCCCCCTCGGCCAGCCGGCACAGCGGCCAGACGAGTCCGCGCAGACCGTGGTATTTCCAGGCCGAGACCACCTCCACGAGCTTGTCGTCGGTCATCATCCCGCCCCATACCGGGAACCCGTCCTTCAGCGTCCGCCGTACCGGGGCCAACCGGGACAGATGCGTGCAGCAATGGAGGCAGACATGACCGAGGTCCCACCTCCGGAGGCCGGGCACCCGCAGACCGGGCGGGGACCAGGGCCTGTCACCACGGAAGGCCCCGCACCAGGCACAGGTCTCGGGGTAGAAGACCTCGGCCAGGCCGCCGATGCAAACATCCAGTAATTTCATGGAAAGCGTCATTCCCGGGAGGAGAAACTTCATCCCCCGGCCCTGGTGTTCAACCGCCGAGGGACTGTCGCATTTCCTGCCAGGGCACCGGCGGGCCGAACCACCACGCGAAGGACAACCCGCCCTGCATCACCAGCAGAGGCAGGCCGTCGATGACGTCCAGTCCCAGGGGATAGTTCTCCTGCGGCACCCCCGCCCCATAGCGAAGGTCCACCAGAAGCGCCCGCTCGGCCCGGATCGCGACGGGCAGGAAGGGAGAGACGGGTATCTCCCGGGCCAGGGCATTGATCCAGAGCACGGCCCCCGCCTCGACCTCCGCCTGGAGAGGAATAAGACCCACATCATCGTCCCTCCCGAGCCTCTTCAGCCACTCCCGGAACCTCCCGGCCCCGGCCTCGGTGTGATAGCGTACGGTCACCCGCGCGGCCCCCCATCGCAACAGGGCGTCGACCGCGGCACGAGCCGCCCCGCCCGTACCCAGCACCACGGTTCCACCCTCGGGCGGAGTTTCACCCCAGGCGCTGCCGAGCACCATGAGCAGGCCGCCGCTGTCGGTGTTGTGGCCGATCCAGTTTCCCTCGGCGTCGCGGCCCAGGGTGTTGACCGCACCGACCCTGGCAGCGGCCTCCGTCAGGCGATCACACAGCCCGGCCACGGCCTCCTTGTGGGGAGCGGTCACGTTGGCTCCCACCAGGTGTTCGGCACCGGGCACGGAAAAAAGGTCCGGCAGATCGGACGGGGCAACCTCCAGGGCCAGGTACTCGTGGCCCAGATCCCTGGCCGTCAGGGCCGCCTTCTGCATGACGGGGCTGAGGGAATGAGCCACGGGGTCGCCGACCACCGCCAGGAAAGGCCGATCCGGGACCCAGGCTTTCCCTTTATTCTCGAGCCGTCCGGCCTGGAGTCTCAACACATCACCTGTCATCGGGCGCGACCTTTCTCCGGACTACCCAGCCCAGCAGCAGCAATCCCGCCAGGATCATCCCCACGCTGATCCACTGGTTGTTGCTCCACCCCATGATCATCTGGTCGGGGGTGTAGTAGCGGAAGAAATCCACCGTGAACCTCTGCAGGCCGTAGAATACCAGGAACAGGGCGAAGGTCGAACCACGCCGGTGATAGAATTTCTCGATCAGCAGCAGCAGGCCGAAGATCAGGAACCCGCCGCCGGAACTGAACAGCTGGGTCGGATAGACGGGAACCGGACCGAACACATCGGTCGCCGGGGAACCGAAGGGGAATTTCACGCCGAGACCGCAGGTGGTCGGCTTGCCGAAGCAGCAACCGGCCATGAAGCACCCGATCCGTGTGATGCCGATGCCCAGCATCACACCCGGGGAGAAGATATCGGCGATGACCAGGAACGGAATGCCGCGCCGCCTGGTCATGTACCAGACCGTGGCCGTGGCCAGCAGGATCCCGCCGTAGAGCGTCAGTCCCCCGTCCCAGATGAACAGTGCACGATACCAGGGGTCGAAATCGTGCAGATGCGTCAGCACGTAGAAGAGGCGCACGCCCACGATGCTCGAAACCAGGACCCCGAAAACCAGGTCCATGATGGTCTCGGACTCGAGCGCGTAGGGCCGCCCCCTGCGAATGCTCAGGACCAGGCCCAGCGCGAAGCTGAGCGCCAGCATCAGGCCGTAGCTCTTGATCAGGCCCAGGATTTCGGGGTGCATCCGGTTCTTCCTTTCGTCAGGTATCGAAGGTGCGGGAGCTGATGTTGAGCAGCACCCCGAGCAGGAAGCTGCTGGTCACCATGTTGCTGCCGCCGTAGCTCAACCCCGGCAGCGGCAGTCCCGTGACGGGCAGCAGGCCGGTGGTGATCGAAACGTTCACGAAGACGTGGAAAGTGAAGTAGGCGACTATGCCCACGGCCGCGTAGCGCCAGAAGGACCGGCGGGCGGCGCCGGCGATGGTGATCCCGCGCATGATGATCACCAGGAACAGCATCAGCAGGAAAACACAGCCGACAAGGCCGAGTTCCTCTCCCACCACCGAGAAGATGAAGTCCGTGTGCCGCTCCGGCAAGAACGCCAGTCCCTTCTGCGTGCCCTGGAGATAGTGCGTCCCGAACACCCCTCCGGAACCTATGGCCACCTTGGACTGGATGGCCTGGTAACCACTGCCGAACTGGTCCCGCATGGGATCGAAGAAGGTCAGGATCCGCTCCTGCTGGTAACCGCGCAGCTTCTCCCACAGGAAGGGGATGCCCAAGCCCGAAGCCACGTTGATCAGCAGCATGAAGATCCGGGCAGGAATGCCGATTGGCACCAGATACAGGATCCCGATCAGCAGCAGCAGGTACAGGCCCCAGGGCCAGGGTTGCCGCGACAGCACCGACTCGGAGATGAACATGATCACGGCGCTCAGAGCGGCGCTGCCCGCCCCCAGCAACAGGATTCCCGGAACCCCGTACCAGAAGACCATGCCGATCCAGACCGCCAGGAATACCAGGCTCGTTCCCAGATCCGGTTCGCGCATGACCAGGAACACATGCACCAGCATGAGACCCAGGGTGCCGATGACCAGCATGGGCCTCGGCCCCTGATCCTGGTTCCCGCCCAGGATGCGGGCCACGGCCAGGATGAAGGTGATCTTGGCGAATTCTGCCGGCTGCATACGGATGGGTCCCAGCAGGAACCAGCGCCGCGAACCGCTGATGCTGGGCCCTAGCACGAGCAGCAGGGTCAGCAGCGCCACCAGCGCCAGCATGGTCGGCACGGCCAGGTTCTCCAGGGTCCGCAGACGTATTCTGGCGGCTACGAGCAGGGCCATAAGACCCACCAGCACCCAGACGACCTGGCGGTAGAAGACAGATTTGACCACTCCCGGGTCCAGATCCAGGTACGGCCCGCGGATCGGCTCGGTCACCGACCACAGCACCGCCAGGCTGCTCAGGCACAGCAACAGCCAGCACAGCAGGATCCAGCGATCCCCGTCGGGCACCAGGAATTCCCTCATCCTCACGGAAACACCTCCCCGGTCGGCTTCAGCGGCTCCAGGGTGGACTCCCGCGCGCTCCCGTGGAAGTAGGCCTCCAACCACTGCCTGGCCACGGGCGCAGCCTCGCTGCCCCCGTGCCCGGCATTCTCGACGATGACCGCCAGGGCCACCTCCGGGGCATCGGCGGGCGCGAAGCACATGAACCAGGCATGATCCTCGCCGTGGGGATTCTGGGCCGTGCCGGTCTTGCCCGCCACGGGAACATCAGGCAGGGCGGCATTCTGCCCCGTACCCCGGACCACGACCTCCCGCAGGGCCTTGCGCTCCCAGGCCAGGTCCAAGGCGGAAAAACCGAGGGGCGGCAGGGGATCGGTCCGTTGCTGCCCGGCCACGAACGTCGGGGTGGGCAGGCCCTCGCCCACGGCCAGACGGCCGGCCACGATCGCCATCTGCAGGGGCGTTACCAGCAGCTCTCCCTGTCCGATGGCGTTGTTGAGCACCACGCCGCGGGACCACCTGCCGGGACCGAAATGCTCATCGTACCATTTGCGGTCAGGCACCAGGCCCGGCACCTCCTCGCTGAAGATTCCCGACCGCACGGCTCCCAGCCCGAAGGCCCGCGCCGCCTTGGCCAGGGTGTCGATGTCCAGTTTCAGCGCCAGCTGGTAGAAATACGTATCGCAGGAATGGACCAGGGCATCCAGGTGGTCGATACGCCCGTGGCCAGAACTCTTCCAGCAGCGGAAATACCGGTTGCCCAGCTGCCAGCCGCCCAGACACGGTTCCAGTTCCGTGTCCCGCCCCACGACACCCGCCCCGAGGGCCGCCAGGGACACGATGGGCTTGTACAGGGAAGCGGGAGGATAGGTCGCCTGCAGCACCCGGTTGAAGAAGGGCTTGCGGGGATCGTCGATCAGGAGCTGCCAATCCGCCTGCGAGATGGGCACGGTCAACAGGTTGGGATCGAAGGTCGGGTTGCTGTAGGCGGCCAGGATCTCCCCCGTCCGGCAGGAGATGGCCACGCCGCAGGCCACGCGCGGACCTATGGCCTCGGCCAGGGCCTGCTGCAGCTGCAGATCGAGGGTCAACCGGATATCGCGGCCCGGAACCACTTCCTCCAGCCAGACGGGGCTGCGACCGACCCTGTGACCGGCCGCGTTGACCTCCTCCAGCTTGATGCCGCAGCGGCCGCGTAAAGGCGCCTCGAAGGCGCGCTCAATGCCCTGCCGGCCGATCATGTCCCCGCTGCGGTAATCCAGGTCCCCGTTGCCGGAACCGATTTCCTCGTCCCGGATCTGCCCCACGTAGCCTATCAGATGGGCGAACAGGGGCCCTTGCACGTATCGGCGCCGGGGCCGCGTCTCCACGCGTACTCCAGGCAACTCGCGGCGCCTTTCCTCGACCAGGACCACGCCGGCCAGGTCGGCATTGGCCACCAGGGTCAGGCGGCCGGCTCCGCGTTCCTGTTGGGCGTCCAGCCGGGCCTGCACGGCGTCCTCCTCCAGCCCGAACCAGCTGCAGAGACGGGCCACGGTGCTGTCGCACCGGCCTGCAGCATATTCACGGGCCGAGAGGGTGATATCGGCTATGAACGTATTGTCGGCCAACAGGACACCCCGGCGGTCGAGAACCCGGCCCCGGGGGGCCCGCACCCGGAAACGAACCTGCCGGTTCTCCAGGGCGAGCCCGCGGTAATAACGGCTGCGCGGCACGGTCATCCAGAACAGGTCGCCCGCCAGCAGCATGAACAGCAGCACAACCACGCCGCGGAATATCTGCTTGCGGAATTCCAGCTCCCGGCCAGGCATGTCAATCCTCCCGGTAGAGCAGACCGAACCAGACCGCCAGACGGAGAACGGGTACGGCGACCAGACCCGAGTAGAGAGCCACGGGCACCGACCGGGTGAAGAACAGCAACAGGAAGGGTTCATCTCCCGTGGCGCTGCGTACCAGCAGGAAAACCAGGTCATGAACCAGTACCGCCAGGATAACGACCGTGGCTTCCACAAGAGGCATGCCGTGGGCCAGGCGCTCGCGCAACCTGCCCAGCCCGTAGCCCAGGAGGGAATTGATCAGGGCCTGGGTGCCCAGCAGCGAGGGATTGGCCAGGTCCAGCACCAGCCCCAGGAAGAACCCCCCTACCGTGGCGGGGTAGGAACCGGCCGCCAGAGCCAGGACCACCAGGGAGATCACGGAAAAATCCGGAGCGATACCGCGGATTTCCAGCACCGGATCGATGAGAACGCCGCCGCAGAAAGCCGTCAGCATCCAGAACAGGTTGATGCGCAGGAAATCCCTCATGGTTGTTCCACCGTCGGCTCCCCGGCCGCGGCACCAGGCAGGACCACGAATACCGTCTCGTTGCGGTCGCAGGCGGCCACCGGGTCGACGACGATCTCCTTGAAGACCTCATCGTTGGGAACCTGCACACTGCGGACCTTGCCCACGGGAATACCCCGTAGGGCGGTCACGCCCTTGCTCAGGCCGGACGGATCCTCGCGGTGTTCGGTGATGCCCGAAGTCATGACCAGGTCCCCCCTGCGCACGTCCTCGTCCCTGCCGACCATCTCGATGAAGAACCGGGCGCCGCGGGGCTGCAGGACCCCCAGCAGGCCCGTACGCACGAACTCGACTCCCAGGGCGAAATCCGGCGCGGTCATCAGTTCCACCCACGCCTCGGTGGGACTGATGACCGTCCTTATCCGCCCGAGCATGCCGTCCCGGTTGACCACGGGTTGCCACGATTTCCAGGGCAGGGGTTCCATGCTGCTGATCCTGATCATGGTGGCGAAGCGGCCGCGCCGGCGCGTCACCACCCTGCAGGGAGCCAGGACCCCGTTGAAGCCCTCGGCGAGAGCGCAACCCGCCCCGCGCTGCCGGTCGCTGCGCTCCCTGACCACCGCGGCGGTTTCCAGTTCCAGGCTGAACAGTTCCTTGCGCAGGCGGGTGTTCTCGCCCCGCAGGGCCGCCACGTCATCCAGGAAATTCCGGGCCGACCAGTAGGGGGCGGTCAGGACGCGGCCGAGACGGTCGGCCACCTGGATACGCGCCTCGCCGGGCAGGAGGATCAGGATCATCGACACCAGCGAACAGAGGGCCAGGACCGCCAGTTCACCACGCTGGGAAATGCCGGCGGGCCCTCCGCGCATGGCTTCAGGAACGGCTTCCGCTCATGATGACGGGACGGTACTTCTCGAAGTCATCGAGGATCTTTCCCGTACCCAGCACCACGCAGAACAGGGGGTCGTCCATGAGGTTGATGGGCAGGTCGGTCTGCTCCCGCAGAAGTTCGGGCAGACCCTTGAGCAGGGCTCCTCCCCCTGTCAGCACGATGCCCCGATCCTTGATGTCCGCGGCCAGTTCCGGCGGCGTCTGTTCCAGGGACTGCTTCAGGGCGTCGCAGATGGCCTGGATGGGCTCCTGCAAGGCCTCCCGGATCTCCAGGGAGGAGATCTTCAGGGTCTTGGGCACGCCCGAGACCTGGTACAGGCCCTTGACCTCCATCTCGCGTTCCTCTTCGGATTTGTGCGCCGAACCGATGGTCTTCTTGATGTTCTCGGCTGTCTGGTCGCCGATCAGCAGGTTGTGGTTCTTCTTGATGTAGTTGATGATGGCCTCGTCCAGCTCGTCCCCGCCCACGCGGATGGACGTGTCGCACACGATGCCGTTGAGAGCGATGACGGCGATCTCGGTGGTGCCGCCCCCGATGTCGATGATCATGTTGCCGCTGGGCTGGTCCACCGGCAGCCCGACCCCGATGGCCGCGGCCATGGGCTCGGCCACCAGGAACACCTCACGCGCCCCGGCATGCTTGGCGCTGTCGCGGACCGCCCGTTTCTCCACCTCGGTGATGCCCGACGGCACGCAGACCACGATCCGCGGGGCGATGAAGTGCTTCTTCTTCTGGGCCATCTTGATGAATTCTCGCAGCATGTACTCGGTGACCTCGAAGTCGGCGATCACGCCGTCCTTCATGGGCCTGATGGCCGAGATCCTGTCGGGCGTCTTGCCCAGCATGGCCTTGGCCTTGGCCCCCACCGCGTAGACCTTGTCCGTATCCCTCTCCAGCGCCACCACCGAAGGTTGGTTCAGGACGATGCCCTTGCCCTTGATGTAGACCAGGGTGTTGGCGGTGCCCAGGTCGATGGCGATGTCGTTGTTCAAAAAACCCTGCAACCTCTTGAACATAAGGAGGCGTCCTTCCTCACGGTATCACTTGTTCACATGGCCGGCCCTCGGGCCAACCCTCTTCCCTGATGCTCACGATCCTGTCCGCCCCGGCCACCAGGTGGTCCAGCAGGGGAATACCCAGCAACTGCCCGCACCGATCCAGCCGGGCCGTCAGATCCAGGTCCTCCGCACTCGGCGTCGAACACCCGGAAGGATGGTTGTGGGCGACGATCACCGCAGCCGCCGACAGCGCCACCGCAAGCTTGAACACTTCCCGGGGGTGGACGACCGACAGGTTCAAGGTCCCGATGGAGACGGTCTCCACCGTCAGGACGCGGTGCCTGGTATCGAGATAAAGCGCCAGGAACCGTTCCCTGTCAAGACCCGTGAACCGGCTGCGCAGCAAGGCGTGCAGATCCTCCGGGCGTCTGACCCGGATCCGGTCCTGTCGACGGTCGCAGGTGGCCCTGGTACCGATTTCCAGGGCGGCCAGCAGCCGCGCCGTCAACCCCGGCCCCAGACCGCGCATGCGCACCAGCTCCACGGGATGGATGCCGGCCAGCCCGGAAAGGCTCCCCGCCCGCATCAACAGCCGCTCGGCAACGGCCATGGACGAGCCGGATCCTCCTGCGGCCAGCAGGACCGCCAGCACCTCACGGTCCGGCAGGCCACCGGCGCCCCGCGCCAGGACATGCCGACGCAAACGCCGTCCCTCCCGGGCCGGATCACCGTGCTCTACCGGGTCGAATCGACTCCCCCTGTCGCCTATCTCGTTTAATATCAACATATTTCACCAACAGGGAGGTGGATTCAAGTTAGCAATTGTTTCATCCTGCGGCAACCGATAATCCGCAGAAGGTACGGAACTTGTGGGGAAAGGTGCGATCAGTTATCCTGCTGCCGGAAGATCCGTCGTTCCCAGGGAAGGTGAAGCTTTGACATCCGACTCGGCAGCCGGTGACAGCGACATCCTGGTACGCAAGTACGGAGGTTCCAGCCTGGCCACCACCGAACGCCTCCTGCAGGTGGCCCGGGACATCCGTCGGGCCCGGGAACAGGGCTACAGGATGGTCGTGGTCGTCAGCGCCATGGGCGGCACCACCGACGAACTCGCTTCCCTGGCCCGCCGGACCCCCCCCCCCCCCCCCCCCCGCCGAAAGGGTATTCCGCTGTCGGTGGGGGAACGCATCCCCCAGAGTCCGCCGGCCATTGCCCCGGCCCCGG
>Ga0164318_10007395_pt1 | contig 10642 bp, 9 predicted proteins | sample GuaBasSedimGuay9_FD_113734 | JGI IMG/M metagenome (GOLD analysis project Ga0164318, IMG submission 113734) | Subseafloor sediment microbial communities from Guaymas Basin, Gulf of California, Mexico - Guay9, Core 4571-4, 0-3 cm | ecosystem: Environmental > Aquatic > Marine > Hydrothermal vents >...
ATTCTTCAATTATTGTATGTATTCGGTCCTGAATTAAAAGGCTTAAAAATTTTGTTACATCAGAATGATTATTAATATCTTTATCAATTTTATCAAGAGACTTCAAAATACCATCTATTTTTTCTTTGCGCTGTTTCTTTATACAATCGTATAATTCTTCTGATTGTTCAATTGCTTTCTGGATAGATGGCAGTAGCTGATAAATTCTTTCTTTTACAATTCTAGCTTTTTCTGAAAAATTCTTCAATCTTTCTGTAAGTTTTTTCTTTTCAATTTTAGAGTCAAATCTTTTTAATTGATTTTTTATATCTTGGATATCAGGGAAAGAAAACTTATTCAAAATCTTTTCAAAACGTTCCACCTTCATGCCTTCAATTTTTGCTCCATCAATAGAGGTATTAATTACTTCTATATCCTGGGGCAAGCTTTTTATTTTATTTTCAAACCAGGCAAGAAAAATCATAAGACGTCTATCTGTATTCACCATTGTGCCATTATTTGATTTTATTTTTATAAACAAATTATTATGAACATATCTATGAATACCATTTAGTATAGTATTAAACTTTGAATATCTTATAGTCCAATATTTTTCAACATAAGAGCCTTTTGTATGGGTCTTTTCTTTAATAAAAGCCAAATCCTGACCAATGAGAATTAATGGATTTCCACCTATCTTATTTCCAAAATCAAAAGCAGTAGTTGAAACAGACCCACCCATATCTATTTCACCTTTTTTCTCTGTAAAATTCTCCAGCCATTTAACAAATGGGAAAACAGATGAAAAAAATAAAATTTCACCTTGGTAATTTTGCAGTATTAATGGAAATGTTGATGGTTCTGAGACAAGTATAGGAGTAAAGTTTTTATTATATTCAAAATATTTGTAATTAATATACTGAGGATCAACTGTAATTACAAAATCAGGTATTATATCATTTTTTATTAAAGTCTGAAAACAACTATCCACGCTTATAATTATAAACTTATTCTGATTTTTCTTTATTAATTCTATATTCTCACCCAATGAAGGACCGGCAGAGATAATAAGAACCGGCACGTTTTTATACTTATCAAAAAAATGAATTATTCCTTTATGTTCAAGAAAAAGCTTATAATTTTTAAAAATATTCCTTACCCATAAATTTTGAAATCTTGATAATGTGGCAATATTTATATTTTTTCGCTGTAGATAAGAATCTATTATATTTTTTAAATTAAGATAAAACTCTGGATAAATTTTTGCAGAAGGATTATGTATAAGTGTAAATACCTTTTTAGTTACAATATTTAAAAGATAATCAGAAAGTCCTGGAATTTCGTCATTTTTTTCAAACAAGAATTTAACTTGCGGATTTTTAATAATCTCTGAGATATCATTTGCTATAAGAGCAGATTTAAATATTTGAATATCTTTTTCTATTATAAGAATATGTTTTACATTTTTGGTTCTCAGGGCAGCTTTACATAAAAAACCCAGCCCAAAACCACCAATAATCAACACATCATAATTTTGCTGAATAAATCTATTAATAATATTTTCACTTTCTTTTACTGGATCATATCTGCTGTGCAGAAGGATACTTTCTTTCTTATTTATTTTTATTTGAAGTGTTTTTTTCCCTGTTTTTGTTTCTATAAAAATAAAATTTTCTGGAATTTTGATTTTTTCTATCTCTTCTGCAATTTCAGGATAATTTTTTTTTAATACAGAAATATTCTTTCTATATATTTGTTCCATTAATCTTTTATTTTTAATGTATTGCTTCCAATAATTCCACCAGAAATAATTAATTTTATTGCAGCTTCAGGAGTAATTGTTAGAGGCAAAATCTCGGATTTTTTGAATAATACCATAAAACCTGTTGTTGGATTTGGAGTGCTGGGAATAAAAACTGGGACAAGCTCTTTTTTCCGTTTGCCTTTAACTTTTATATTTCCTGTAACGAAACCTAAAACATAAATTCCTTTTCGGGGATATTCAACCAAAACAACATCCATAAACTTCTTTTTGTCTAATGTAAATGATTCTATAATTTGCTTTGACCCTGTATAAACACTTCTAATAAGGGGAATTCTATTTAATATTTTCTCACCCACTTTTAATATTTGTTTACCTATATAATGTGAAGTCAAAATTCCGATAAGATAAACTGTAAAAATAATAAGTGATAGAAGCACAATTTCAAATGCAACTATAAGTAAAGTATTGTCTGGAAAAAGTTTATGAGGTATAAAATTAAGATACTTGTGCAAAAATTTCATTACCCAAGAAAAAAATATGTAAGTTACAAAAAGCGGTAGAACTGTAATGATACCTGCAAGAAAATTTGATTTAAATCCTCGTTTAATTTTACTCTTTATTTTTCCTTTCTTTTTCATAGTTGGATTTATAATATAACATTAAATATTAAAAGTCAAGATAAAGATTTATATTCTTTAGCCGTTCATTTGCAAATTTTACATATTCTTCATTTATTTCTATACCAATAAAATTTCTCTGTAATTTTTTAGCACAAACTGGAACAGTGCCAGAACCAACAAATGGGTCTAAAATTAAATCGCCTTTATTACTGGAATAAAGAACCATTTTTTCCACAAGCTTTTCAGGCAGTTTAGTTGGAGTTTTTATTTTATTATGCCAATATTCCCTATTTATTATCCAGACATCTTCAGGATATTTATCAATTTTATTAAATTTATAATTCTTACTTTTCACGCATAAAAGTATATGATAATGACTTGTTACAAATTTTCGCTTTGTATATACACCAAACTGGTATTTCCAAATAATATGGTTTAGGAGTATAAGTTTAGATTTATCAATTGCAATTAAAATATCTTTTAAATTTGTCCATCCCGATATAATATATACACTACCATCTTCCTTTAAAATTCTGGGTAACTCTCCAATCCATTTTATAGAAAATTCTAAATATTTATCTGGTGAAATTTCATTATAACCTTCAAGGACATTTTTATATTTACGATTATAATTGCTCCGTTTTGCTTTAAAATCTATAGCAAACGGAGGGTCTGTTATCACTAAGTCTATACTATTATCAGGTAAAGTAGGTAAAATTTCTAATGTATCGCCATTAAATATTTTATTTATTTCCATAGTAGTATAGAGTATAATTAAAATAAATTTATATTTCAATTATAGTTTTTCCATAAAAAATAGAATTTCAAGCAGATAATTTTAAAGCTATTGTATAATTTTTTCCGATATATTTTTCCCGTTTATTTAAAAATTTCTCAATTAATCTTTTAGCAAATATTAATAAATCTATTATGAAAGAGATTCTATTTAACATAAATTCACCGAGAGTATTTGAGTAATTTAAATGGCAAAAAGTGTGTTTCTACATTTTAATTTGTTAATGCAAGCACTGAGGAATGAAAAGCCCATATTTACATAAACTTTGCATACTCAATTGTCATTACAAGCCTTTAGCCAAGAAAAGCGATGCAATATATGTTACCAAAGGTATAATATTTGTGATATAAGCCTTAAGCTATGCACCTTTATCCTGTGCACTTAGCATTATCTGAGCACTGAAAACTGTGCACAAAGTTAATAAAGTTGTGCACCGTCCCTACATTACATAATTTTATACTTGATTTTTGGATTATAAAATTATATTTTTTTATTAATGCAATCAAAGGTAACACCAGAATTATTAAATATTTATATTAATGAGACTGAAAAATCAATAGGAAATATTGCAAAAGAACTTTTACTTTTGAAGCAAGACATAAACAATCAAAATCTTGTTCAATCAATAAAAAGGTTGCTCCATACAATTAAAGGCTCTTCGTCAATGATAGGTTTTCAAGATGCATCTGAACTTGCTCATAAGATGGAAGATTTCTTTTTAAAAATTCAAAACAAAGAAATTAAAATTACACCTGAGATAATCAAACTAATTTTTACAGAACTCGGAATCTTAAATAGGTTCATAAGGAAATTGAAAGGGGAAAATATTGATGTTGATTTTGCCAGCTCATTTAAGCGTTTGGATAAAATTATTTTTGACCAATTTGATATTAAACATAAAATAAAAAAAATAACAGATTTCACACCTGACCAACAAACATCTATACAAAATGCTCTTAGTGGTTATTTAAATATTTATAAAATAGAAATACAATTTGTCCCAGAAACAAACAATAAACAGGTTTTATCATCAATTGTGCTTAATACATTATCCCAATTAGGTTTAATTATTGATACTGTTCCAGAAGAAGAAAATATCCTTGCTGGAAAATTTGGTAATTTGGTTAAAATACTTTTTATTTCATCGTCTGAAAAAGATGAAATTTCTACATCACTTCAAGCAATACAATCAAGTGTTAAGAATCTAAAAATTGATAAGATTGAAAAAACACTTACGGAAGAGGAACTATTTAATCTATTATATGTATCTGAAGATTCTGTAATTACATTTGAATATGGAGATGAAGGTGCTGTTGAACTAAGAAAGGGGATACAAAAGTATTCTTTAAAAGATGTGCTTGAACAATTAAAAAACATTGTGGTAAAGGTGGCGCGAGATAATAACAAGATAATTAAATTAGAGATTGATTGTGATAAAATTCATATAAAAGAAAGATATATTAAAGAAATTACAAATATACTAATTCATCTCATAAGAAATGCAGCTGACCATGGGATAGAAAATAAATTTTATCGGGAATATTTAAACAAGGAGCCTGAAGGTAAAATCACTATTACTGCAAAAATAGTTGATAATGAAAAGTTATATATTAAAATTGCAGATGATGGGCAAGGGATACCAATTGAAAAAATTAAATCCAAGATTATAAAAATGGGACTTGTATCACCTGAGGAAGTAGATAGACTTTCAAAATCTGAAATAATAAACTTTATTTTTAAGCCTGGTTTTTCTACAGCAGAAAAGGTAACTGATATTTCAGGTAGAGGTATTGGAATGGACCTTATTAAAGATATTATTCAAAAATTAAATGGGGAAATAAAGGTTACGACTGAAGAAAAAAAAGGCACTGTATTTGAAATAATTTTGCCTCAGGAGGTGCTTTCAACTTAAACTCTTCATTGTTAAATTAAAAAAGTTAGCGTATGAAAATAATATAATTTTAAACATTCACTATTATATATATTTATGGAGAAATTTTTATGGAAGAGATATTTACAGAAGAACTTATATTGTCTATATTCCAAAAGACAGGCGCATTACTAAAAGGTCATTTTAAATTATCATCAGGCTTGCACAGTGATACCTATCTGCAATGTGCAAAAGTAATACAATATCCCCAATATAATCTAATTCTCTCATCTTTAATTGCCTCAAAATTTCGGGATAAAAATATAGATGTTGTAATAGGACCAGCAATAGGTGGTATTATAATCGCCTATGAAGTAGCGAAACAATTAGGTGCAAGGGCACTTTTTGCTGAACGTGATGCAGAAAAGAAGATGACACTTAGGCGCGGATTTGAATTAAAAGAAAATGAACGAGTTCTTATAGTAGAAGATGTTATTACTACAGGTGCCTCTGTTAGAGAAATTATAAAAATTGTCCACGATTTAAAAGCTCAGCTTATAGGTATTGCAGCTTTTGTAAATAGAAGTGATAAAAAACTTTCGCTTGCTGAAAATCAATATTTTATTTTAAATATAAATGCACCTAAATATAAGGAAGACGAGTGCCCGTTATGTAAAAATAATAAGCCCTATACTACACCAGGAAGTAAATATATTATTAAAGATATTTGAAAAATAATCTAATAACCACCTGATACAATTTCATTATGAGGGACCTTTATACATTATACATTGGCTGAGAATAGCACAATATTAGGAATAGATGTAAATTTCTTGAGGAATATTTTATATATTTTTTTATTTCTTTTTTCTTTAAAAAAAAGTTAACAAAGTTGTGCACCGTCCCCATATCCCTAGTTTATATTAAGATTTACTTCTTTGGCAATAATTTTCAAAATTTCAATATATTTTTCCAGTCTTGGTGAAAGTTCATATTCAATTAAATCAGCAATCAATACTGTATCTTTATTTTCAAGTGCACTCACCATCTCATTTAATATCTCTTTTAATTCTTTATTAAATTCCTCAATAGATTTATTTTCATAATAGATATTATTATAATCAAGTGAAAATGTAGATTTTATAACTTGTAAAAGTCCTACAATTGATTCAAGAATTCCAGTAAGTATTTGAATATTTTTCATTGCTTCCTTTTCTGCACCGCTTTGCAAGTCTACAGCAGTGACTTCTATTAATTTTAGCATATCTGGAATTTTTGTAATTATATTGTAAATCTGATTTGCAACTTTCTTCCTATTTACTGCAATACCTTTCTTAAACCCGACAGAAAAATCTATAAGTTTATCAATCCCTTTTACCCATTTTTCAAGGAGAGCTATAAAATTAGAATTTAAAAACTCAATACACTTATCCATTTGTCCCTTTTTTATAAATTTTTCCAAAATATAAATAGATTTTTCTAATCCGTGAACCTCAGCAATATAATTAAATTCTTTGTCTTTAAAATTTTTAGAATATTTATATAATTTATCACATTTTTCTAAAATTTTTGTAATCCATCTTATACCATTTATTATTTTATTTATCTGATCTTCTGTAAACTTCTCTTTTACACTTATAATTTCTTTCATACCACTAATATAGTTCTGAATTTCAGCAAGTGAATTTCTTACAAGCACATCAATATCTATTATAGTTAGCCGAAGCACATTTACATCTTCAAGTAAAACATTTTCCAGTGCTTCCATATCATCATTAAAGACCTTTTCATTAATCACGATCTGGTCAACCACTTTCCCGTGCTGAAACAGCCATTCATTAATCGCATCTAAAACTTCTCTTAAGTTTTTTTCGTTTTCAAGTTGAAAATTTAATTTTTCATTGTTTACAAATATTTCCATTTGTTATTCCTTTTCACCTTTTTTCTTTTTTCCTCCCCCTGTCTCAAAGTTAAGATTACCGAGAGAGTTTTCAAGTGTCTGAGACATTCCCTTAAGCTGTTGAAGTGTGCTCTCCATTTTTCCAAACTTTCTTTTTAAACTTTTTTTATATTTTTCTATCTCTTCTTCTTTTTTAGCGATTCTCTTTTCTGTACTTCTTATCATTAGTTCTGCAAGAGAAATTTTTCCATCAATTACACCTTTTGGTGCGGTATAAGGTTTAAGCACATTTACAAGAGTATATGCCACGCCGGTATCTATTATTTTATCGCCATTTGAATCATAGCCAAAAAGTTCACCCACTTTTTCACCAAATTGCGCAAGTGCTGTATTAAATTTATCTTCATCAATCTTTAATGTTCCTTTCCTAATATCAGCCCAAACTGACCCCCACTTTCCTGTTGAAATCCCTATTTGAGCAAGCATTGCAAGTCTGTTACCAAGTGATGTTTTATAACTACTTACAACAGTAGCACGCAGCTTACTTTGCAGATTCATAAGAGAAATATCATTTGACAAGATACCACGATCTTCTTTCTTATATTCGCCGGGTCTTGTGCTCTTAGATGTCTTACCAGCTTCACTTATAAATTCTATTATTTTATTATATTGTTCAACAAATTTATTAACCTTTTCATTTATCTTTTCAACATCCTCTCTTATTTCAACAATTATTGGTTTAGTTGTCTCTTGTTTTAAATTTAATGTAACACCATTTATCACATCATTCAAATCTTCGTTCTTATCTCGTTTAATCAAAACTCCATCCATCTTCAATTGAGCATCACTTGGTTCCTGAACAACATTTTTAAATTTTTTCCCTTTTGTTTGAGCAGTAATTTTTAAATTGTCTAACTCCATATCATAATCTGAAAAATTTTTAAAAACAATTTTAGTTAATGGTTCTATTTCAATTTTATCAGAAAATTTTCTCCATTTATTTGTAAATTCAAGAGAAATTGTCTGCACATTTCCTTTTGTATCATACAGTTCTATTATTGGTGATTTAAATTTTTTTTCTCCTTTTTTTTCTCTTTTTAATATTCTATTTAAAATTACATCTGCACCGTAAATTATTACATCTTTTATAGCAACATTACCTATATTTTTCTTAACAATCTTTCCAGATTTATCTACTAATGGTTTCTTTTTAACTGGTAATAAATTGTAAACAAATTCAATTTTACCATCTTTTATATTTTCCAACGGTGAATCAAGTCTATATTCTCGGGACTGTTTTGTTTTTATAAGTGCTGAAATTGTATTATTATATCCATTTAATATAAAATTGAAATCTGCGGGTTTTTTGTCATCAAAATTTAATGATAAAAAATTTTTGACGGGTTTTGAAAAAAGTCCTATTTTTTTAAACAATTTTTCATCTTCAGCTCTTTTTCCTCTTAAATTAATTCTATTCTTTTCTCCTGTGTTTTTAGCTTCTATAGAAATTATAACATTATTCTTATCAGCCTTTATAATCTGAGCATCAATTAAATCTCCTGCTTCTTTATTTAACACATCTACCAATTTCTGTGGTGTTCCACCTTTTTTAAAGCCCTTAATTACCCTTTTCTCTTCTCCAACAGAAATTTCAAATATACTTCCGGGTAATGTTTCTTTAAATGAGATTGGATCTGTAAGTATTTTATGACTTTTAGCAAGTGATAAAATTTCAATTTTATGTTTAGACTTTTTAGCATTTCTTGTAGGGGTAAGAGTAAAAAATTCATTATTTATTGCTTTTTTATCTTTAAATATACTTCTAAACCCATAAAGTTCTTTTGTAATATCATTAAGTTTAACAAGTTCTTCTTTTAAAAGCTTCCATACTTTTTTTTCCTGACATTTAAGTTTTTTCTCTTCTTCAAGTCTTCGCAGTGGTATTTTTTCAACTTCAACTAATTTATGAATAATACCTTCAGTATCAATATCGCTCGCTAATCCGGAGATTGTAACAGGCATAAAATAATTAACTCCTCCTTATTCTCTTAATATATTATACACTATTTTGCATCAAAATTCAAGCGAAAATATAAATTTTCTGCTCATAAATAAATATTAATATATTATCTTTTTTTATCAACAAATATTCCTAAAAATTTATGAAGATTTACAACAAATTTAAGTACTTCTTTAGGTGGTATTTCTCTAATTACTTTATTTGTTTCAGAATCAATAACTTTAACCACAATTCTCCTTGAATCTTCATCAATAGAGAATTTTAGTCTTTTATTAAAAATTTCAATAGCTCTACTCATTTTTTCAAGAGCATCCACAAGATGTTGTTTTTCAACTATATTATCTTCAGAAACAGTTTTATCTTGTTTAATTTGTTTCATTTCAACATCTTTTTTTACAGGATTTAATGCATCAACAATAGTTTCATTAGGATTTTTTATAATATGTTCTGTTGAAGGAATTACTCCATCTATTTGCATATTTCATCACCTCACTTTTATATTGCTATATAAATTATCGGCGGCTGAGGGGATAATTATAAACAGAATTTTTACTTAAGGAGTTTTAATACGGCCTGGGGTTTTAAATTAGCCTGAGCCAGCATTGCGACACCTGTTTCCATCAGGAGTTTGCTCTTTGTATACTGAACAATCTCCGATGCGAAATTAGTGTCGCGGACTCTAGACTCAGCAGCTATCATATTTTCTTCAGCTACTGCAAGTGATTTAGTAGCGTGCTCAAGTCTTGCCTGCCAAGCTCCAAGGTCAGCACGCTGTTTTGAAATTCTATTGACCGCTGCATCCACAGATGCCAATGCTGTATTCGCAAGTTGTGGTGTTGAAAGGGACATATTTGCAATACCCAAAGATTGGGTAGTTATAGTCCCTATATATACTTTCATAAACTGATCAGCATTAGCACCAATATGGAATTGCATACTTGCACGGGAACCGTCCAACATTTTGAATTTGTTGAACTCCGTGCTTGTAGCAATGCGGTCAATTTCTTGCAATAGCTGTGAGACCTCAACCTGTATCTGGGCTCTATCCTCAGGTGTATAGATCCCGTTAGCCGATTGGATAGCCAGTTCTCTTATTCTGTGCAAAATAGAATGCACTTCTTGGAGTGCACCCTCAGCTGTTTGCACAAAAGAGATGGCATCCTGGGCATTTCTACCTGCTTGATGGAGCCCACGGATTTGAGATCTCATTTTTTCAGATATTGCCAGGCCGGCTGGGTCATCACCAGCTCTGTTTATGCGAACCCCTGAGGACAGCTTTTCAATTGACCTGGAAATATCCAGGTTTGTATTGTAAAGCTGCCGATTCGCAAAAACAGCGGAAACGTTGTGATAAATTATCATTTTATCTCCTCCCTCCTGAGAGATAAAACTTACATCCCTGTAAGTTTTTTAAAGACCTTATCCGAGGATTTCAGGATGTTAGTGCCTCAGCCGCCGATATACATCCTGAAATCTGGATAAGGGATCCCATTTCTTAAAATATTAAGAGTCCCTCATAAAAGAGGGAAATTTTAAACCTACAGGGTATAATTTATCACAACATACTCCTCAAGCAATTCTGTTATAATTATCCCATTTTTCAAAGAGCCCTTATTTAAGCAAATATAAAACTGATGATGGTTTCATATTTGCTTGGGCTAAAAGCGCGGTTGAGCTTTGGATAAGAATTTG
>Ga0164318_10007396_pt1 | contig 10641 bp, 10 predicted proteins | sample GuaBasSedimGuay9_FD_113734 | JGI IMG/M metagenome (GOLD analysis project Ga0164318, IMG submission 113734) | Subseafloor sediment microbial communities from Guaymas Basin, Gulf of California, Mexico - Guay9, Core 4571-4, 0-3 cm | ecosystem: Environmental > Aquatic > Marine > Hydrothermal vents...
CGATGGAAATAAAAAAGGAATAGATTTTCTAAATTAATTTAAGTGGCTGTTCAGTTTTTGAACAGCTTTTTTTATGTCAGCAAAACAAAAAATATTAATAGCCCTAAGTGGTGGTGTAGATAGTTCAGTTGCTGCTATTATGCTAAAAGAGCAGGGATATGAACTGATTGGTGTTACTTTGAGGGTTTATCAGTCAAGATTTCGTTCTGATCCTTTAGAACAAAGCATTAATGATGCTATAATATTAGCAACTAAATTGGATATTCCTCATTATGTAATTGATGTGTATGATGATTTTGAAAATACCATTATTCATAATTTTATTGATGAATATCAAAATGGGCGAACTCCAAATCCTTGTGCTTTATGTAATTACCAAATAAAGTGGAAGTATCTTATTAATTTGGCTGATGAGTTTGCTTGTGATTATATTGCAACAGGACATTATGCTCAAATAAAGGAGTTAAATGGAAGATATTATATTTCTAAAGGACTTGATGGAGTTAAAGATCAAAGCTATTTTTTGTGGCGTTTAGACCAAGATTATTTGAAAAGGACAATGTTTCCTTTGGGTAGTTATTCAAAATCTGAGATTAAGGAAATTGCAGAACAAAAAGGGTTTATGACGATTGCTAAAAAGAAAGAAAGCTATGATGTTTGCTTTATTCCAGAGGGTGATTACCGTAACTTTATAAAACAAAGTGGACAATTAATAACAAATAAACTTCAAAAAGGAAACTTTGTTTCAATAGAAGGGGAGGTTTTAGGAGCGCATACAGGTATTCAGAATTACACAATAGGCCAGCGAAAAGGGCTTGGCGTAGAATCAAATGACCCACTTTATGTAATAAAAATTGATGTTGAGCAAAATCAAATTGTGTTGGGTAGCAAAAACAACTTGCAGAGTAGTGTTATTTACTTAGATGATTATAATTTCAGTAAATATGAAAATATCCCTAAAGGAATGCTTATTAAAACAAAAATCAGGTATAAAAGTTTAGAAATTGATAGTCAAATAAGCTTTGAAAGTGCTAAGCTTATTGTACAGCTTTCTTCACCTGTTTCAGCAATAACACCTGGGCAGTCAGTAGTTTTTTACGAAGGTAATGATTTAATTGGTGGCGGTGTAATTTGCTAGGAATCATAATAAATAACTAAAGTTTCGCATTAGATAAAATTGAGATTAATTATCTATTATACAACTATTTACATCTGCTTAAATTCTTTGAGTAGCTTTGAGTAGCCTTTGCGCTTCTTTGCGAACGGCAAAGCCCTCAACGCAGTTAAATAGCTATTACACAGAGTTTCACAAAGAATACGCAAAGATACACAAAGAACGTTTTGCATAAAAAAGGATATGTTAAAAGCTTAGTTCTTAGGAATGTATAGCGATATGCTTGCCTGTAAAGCATTAAATATGAATGATATAAACATACATGCGAAACAACAGTAAATAATAAAAGATAATCTGCTTGCATATCCCGACTCGCCATTTTTAACAATTTTGCGACCAAGAGAAAATTTACTGCCAATTCTAGTTCCTTCTACTGCTTTCCAAAATATATTTGTTGAAAAACACCCGCTTTGGCTATATGCCGTTTTTAGGTGAAAATTTTGCTGTATAATAATTATTAGAGATGGTTATTAGCTAAAGAACTTTCGTGTATTGCTTTTTTACCAGTTTTGCATCAATGCTTGAATTTTCAGTTATTATATTCCTAAAAAAGTTATTAATCCATTTCTTACCAGAATTAGTTACATTCAAATATTCTAAAGCTTCTTTTATGTAAGGGTTTACATTTTTTTTGAAAAAAACAGGAAACTTCATTCTTAAATCATCGCTTGTTTTGTAACCTAATATTTGTGCTGATCCCGTTTCTTGTAGTTCTGAAAAAAGAGCATCACTTTTTTTTGTGTAATTGATGTCAGCAATTTGTCCTATTAAATCGGCTGCACGTAGTAATCCCGGTAAATCATTTGTGTTTTTATATCTGTCAGAGGGTGGGACAGGAAACCGTGTTCTTTCTATTAATGTAGAGATGAAATTAGTATCAATATCTTCAATTTTACTTAATTCCAATCGGGCATAAAGTTTTGCCCTGTCAATATGATATGGTGCTAAAGCAGCGTCTGTTGCATGAAAAGGAAGATCAACTGTGTCGCCCATTAAGTTTTTTATGTATTCTCCATTTTTGTCCCCGTTGCATAAACCTCTTATATAGCCTATGTCATGATAAAGAGCAGCAATTATAAAGTGTAACCAGTCTGAAGAGCTAATGTTGTTTTCAAGTAATTGCTTCCCTTTTAAAATCTCTTGTCCAACATCCGTTACCATAATCGTATGATGAACATCATGATAGGCTGCATTGCTTTTAGAAATTGTATTTAAGGCAAGTTTACCAATCGAATAAATAATCTCAGGATAATTGGGGTTTGGGCTTCCATAAAGAGATATATAGTCTTTAATGATTTTATCAATGAAAGAGTCAATCACATTTTCCGTAGGACTACGCATATATTTGTGTAATTTCAAAAATAAAAGGGGCAAAGTAAATAAAAAATATTTTATTAAATGTGATTTATAATTATAAATGCTTTATGAATTGCAATTATTGTTCCATGAGTAGGTTATTTTTAGGGATAAGTTCTTGATTCTAATAATTTATAAATGTAATTTATTGTGAATTTCATAGAGAATATTTTGATTTCTAAATTAATTATTGTAATATTGTACTATAAAACTAGTACAATATAATAATAAAACAATATATGTTATGATTAATTTTGTTTTAGACCCCAAAGCAGGCATTCCATTTTATCGCCAAATAATTGATCAAATAAAATATGGGATTGTTTCAGGACGACTGAAAATTGGAGAACAATTGCCAACTGTCCGTGGCTTGGCAGTAGAGCTTAAAATAAACTTGAATACGGTTTCAAAAGCGTATAAAGAGCTGGAAATTCAGAATGTTTTAGAAACCCAACAGGGAACCGGCACTTTTGTGAACAAAGTTGATGTTAACTTACCTAAAAAAGAACGGATGAAAAAACTGCAGGACATTTGCAACGAATTTTCTACTATAGCTTTTAGCTACGGTTTTTCTATACAAGATATTATTGTTGAACTTAAAAAACATACAGATGAAAACTAAAAATTTGAATACTTTAAGTATTACAAAAAGAACGATAAATCCTATATCGTTAACAGTATTATTGGTATTAATAGCTATGAGTGTGCTCTTATTTGTTTTTAAGTACATTTCAATTCCTTTTTTTGTTGCTTTCCTTATTTTTTCGGCATTACTTTCCGGTTCAATTTATATTGCTGATCAATGGGAAAAAGCGATTGTGCTCAGGATGGGGAAATACACAGGAATGAAAGGCCCGGGCTTATTTTTTATTATTCCGATAATTGACAAGGTTGATTGCTATATTGACCAACGTGTGCGGGTTACAGACTTTTCAGCTGAGGAAACATTAACAAAAGATACCGTGCCTGTTAATGTTGATGCTGTTGTTTACTGGACTGTGTGGGATGTTGAAAAAGCGGTTTTGGAAGTTCAGGAATATCAAAAAGCTATTAGCTATATGGCGCAAATTGGCTTACGTGATATTATCGGAAAACATGAGTTAGCAGATTTATTACAAGATAGGGAAAAGATTGCAGGAGATATACAAAAAGTGCTTGATGAACATACAAATCCGTGGGGTATTACCTGTCAAAGTGTTGGTATTAAGGATATTGTAATTCCACAGATATTAGCAGATGCTATGAGCAAACAAGCCCAGGCAGAACGAGAACGTCAAGCCCGTGTAATATTGGGAACTGCAGAAACTGAAATCGCTGAGAAATTTGCCAAAGCCAGCGAACAGTACATTAACAATCCGGTAGCTTTACAACTTCGAGGTATGAATATGCTTTTTGAGGGTTTAAAAGAAAAAGGTTCGTTGATTATTGTTCCAAGTTCTGCTCTTGATTCTATGAATATTGGGGCATTAACGGGAATGGCTTCATTAGCAAAAGAAAAAGTGGAATAATTAAGATTATTTTTCTGCCTTACGAAATAAAAACACTTGCTATTTCGTATTAATAGAAGTGGTCTTAACATCTTCAAAATTGATACATGACAAAAATAGCAAAAAACGTTACAGTATTGATTAGCTTTATTTTTATTGTTGCTTGCGTTCAGGATAAAAATACAGGCAAAAATAACTTGTCACATGCTGACTCAATTAGAATTGTGGATAGCTTGTTAATTGTAGATAGTTTAATACAAATTAAAAAGGAGTATGATGATTACATATCGGAATATTTTCCCTATACCGTAATCAAATACAGTAATTTAAAAAATGAATATGTTGGTTTTGATTCACCTAAAGCAATAAATACAGTTGCTAAAATTGAAAATGATTATTTCTCAAATTATCATAAAGGAATTAGTAAGTATTATGGCTCTGTTTGGGCAGGTTCTGCTTATGCTGAGTTTGGTGAAGGGGCAGGAGGCTGGGAATGGGATTATTATAAAAAAGAGCTGGATTCATTAAAAATTAAACCTGAAATGTTTCATTGTATGGTATATACAATGAAAGCTCTTAAGTCCGGTTTAGGCGAAAACTATGAGGATTTACAGAAATATCATAGACAAATTTATAATAAAACATATTATGCGGGTTGGAGTATGGCACATATTCTTACCAAACATTTTGGTTGGAAGGCTTATCTTTTTATAAGCCCCTATTCTCAAGAATATAAGAGATGCATTAAGAGTTTTAATGAAAACAAAAGCTATTTTGTTTGGAAACAACCGGATATTAAACTAGAGAATATGTTTATTATGGAACAGGATAATGATAAAATTAATAAACTTCTTAGCCAACATGAGTTTGGATGGGGCTTTAGTTATCAGGGAATTCATAATTGGATTACAAGATTTACCGTGCTAAAAGAGTGTATGTGGGATGGAGCACCTTGTGCAAAATACAATACGGAAAATAATCAATATTTGTTCAGGGCAACAGAATTTACAGAATTTACTGATTATTACTCTCATGTAATTGTTTTTCCGCCTAAGGAATAAAAATCCATTTGACTATAGCCCGTCTGCGGCGGGGTAGTTCATTGATAATTTGGATTTGGCTATGATATAGCATTTTGTGGTTTCTATTATTTTATCCACAGATTACCTTTGATAAACGCAGATTTCATCTGTGGACTATTCTTTAAATTTTACCCACAATATTTTATACTATTGCCTTAATGATTTGTATTTAGTGGCTATAAGAAAACACCAATAACCTTGTTATGCTTACCTTGAAAATAGATCATTTACAAAAGTAAACTCACTGTTTTCAAGGTTTCACAAGCCTTGTTCTTGTCGTTTTTTTATGAGCCACTCAAAAATATTGCGTTTTCTTAGAAACACTATTTAGTTTGTTAATTACCTCAGTACTTATCCACTAAATTGCTGCGTTTCCGTATCCAACCTGATTATGTTTCTCTAAAAAGAATTTTAATGTAGGTTTAATCGTGTTTTTATCTTTTACAACCATTTTTCAGCTCTAAAACGATGTGAAACCTTAATTAAGAATATGTTTTGTGGTCTCTCTGAAAAGAGGGATTCCATATCATGAAAATAATTAAAATTACCATGAGATTCAAAATTTGTTAGTCCCTGTGACCAAACAGTATATACTGCTGAGCTGGGGATATATTCCCAACGCAAAACCAGATTTGAGTTAAACTGTTTGAAATTAAAATCCGGATTGCTAAAGGAATAGCCTGTTGTTCCATCTCCTGATTCGTCAATCATGTAAATGCCATCATCTTCTGAGCAGCTTATTTGTTGATCTGTATATGAAGTAAACCTATTGGTATATTTATCAGCATGAGGATTCGTAATTTTTTTGAATCCGGAATAATCACTTGCACTTACAACGGGTGAGCCGTAATATTGAATTGTTAAATCAGAATCTTAGCAATTTTATTCTTTAGGCCAGCTCTAATAATAAATTTACAGTAAGATTAACTTCGTTGAGGGCTAAAGCCATTTCAGGGTTTTTTAGTTAAACACTAAATTAATGTTAACATATAGCTATAATAGGGTGTGAGACGCTATTTTACTTTCCAGTTATGTGAAAATATAGATATGTCCGTTGTATTTTATAAACTTGGTTTATTTTTTGTACATTTATGGGCAGGAAGTATCATTTTTTAATTTTGTAAAAAGTTTAGGATACTACATGTTAATTTGTACAAGAACGTAAGCAAATAATTAATCTTAATAATTATGAGAAACGCTGGATTTATATTAAGCTTTTTATTGGTATTTTTAATAAGTTCTAATGCCAATTCTCAGGATTTATTTTATTCTGGGGTAATGCATGCACTGAATCGTGACCAGGAGGCTCAACTTGAGGATGCCATTAAAATACTTCAAAAAGCTTCTGGTAATGAAAATAATGCAAATGCAATTGAAGGGAAGTATGCTAAATTAGAAAAAAAATCAAATAAAAAAGACTGGAATAAGAAAACCTGGGAAGCGAAACAGCAGAGGATTTTAGCAGAAGAAAATTATCAGATTGCTTACAGAAAGATATTAAATGTATATTCAGATATTATTATGCATTCTATATATGCAACAAATGACGATAAATCAGAGGCATTGTCATTAAATGAAGCTGCTTTGTCAGAATTTAAGGATGCTGAAGCGAAACTGAACAAATTTAAAAACATTTCAAAGGAAGAGCTTAAAATAAATAGCTATGATGAAATGAAAAATGACTTGTTTGAAATACATTATTTGCAAGTAAATGGCATTCGAAGTCAAATATCTACCATGCAGAAATTTATGAATAAAAATATGGTGGTTCAAAACACTGAAGATGAGCTTGCATTGGAGAAATCCGAAAAAAATACTACAATTGCTTCAAATAATGATGATTTAAATGATAACATTCGAGATGAAAATGTTAATAAGGTAAATAATAAAATATATACCCAAAATGATTGGGATGCAAATATTAATCGAGGATTAGTTTTTAAAGTTCAAATTGCAGCATCAAAAGTTGATTTATCTGATTGGTTTATTAAAGCAAAAGCTCCAGATGCAAAAAATATTGAGGTTTTATATTTAGGTGATTGGAATAAATATATGGTAGGTGAATTCGATTCATATCAAGAAGCTTCAAAACACAGGGATTTGCTTCGGGAAACTGCTCCGGATTCATTTATTGTTGTATTTAAATCAGGAACTCAAATTCCGGTTACTGATGCAATGAAATAAGAATTTAGGAGGCATGGAGCAGGAAAGGCAATTGATATTTTATTGTTTACCAAATACTTTTTTTATTTAAGGATAATATGCTGGTATTTAGCGAATTGGTTATTTGTGCTACTCTGGTTTAGATTGCCTGTCTGCTGTACTTTGTACTATGGAAGGTGGGTATGGGGTATTTTAAATATGCGTATCGCTTATATCTGATAAACCCTTAACTCAGTAACAAATTAGAAATTAAATAACAAGACTTACCAATGCCTGTTTCGCCCTAGCGGAATTTTTAAAACTTTGCAAGTCTCTACATTTTTTAATACGCTATAGAAATCTACGTTCTTTGAACGTGGTCAGAGCCGATATGTGGGTTTGTCTATTAGGTTTATGAATAAAATTATTCATTATTCATAAGTTGGTTTAAATAATAGAACAATGGAACATTTGAATGGTGAATTTCGCCATTCTTCATTCTATTGTTCAAATGTTCTACTATTATAGTATATTACCCTTCCGGGTATCCCGATATCACGTCTTTAGGGTGTGGATTTTTACTTACCCGTACTTTATGTCCAGTAGCATACCTGCTAAAGTACTATGAAAAAACAGTACTTTTTCTCTGTTTTTTCGGTATTTATCCTCTTTCATGAGTTATCGTATGATATTTGATTTGTATTCAGAGTTGATATCTAGTGCAACTTATGCTGAGTTGAAGAATGAAACTAAGGCTTTATCATTAAATGATGAAGCTTATTCGAAATTTGAAGATGCTAATGCAAAACTTGCTGTTTATGGTAATCTTAGCAAAGAGGAATTAGAGGAATTAGATTGTAAGGAAATTAATGAGCATTTAACAGAAATTCATAGTTTACAGACAAATGGGATTGGAGATCAAATATCTGCTATTGAATTATCAGTAAATATAGCTGATAAAACTAAAAAAGTGCAGTCAGAAGATTTGGCCTGGAAACAAGCCCAAAAAGGTGACACTTTAGTGGCATATACTGAATATGCTGAAAATCATCCCAAAGGTGAGCATATTTATAAGGCAAAGGGGAAAATTACTGAATTAGGAGAAATTTATGTGAAAGAAGAAAATGCATCTTATGCGCGTAATAACAATAATATTAATTCAAGAGTTAAAAATAATAATAAGCAAAACAATAGCTATGATGAGTTGGTGTTAAGTGAAGAAGATCCAAACACAAATAAAAGGGCTGTGATTTCAAATAGAGATATGAGTCCTCATGATTCATTTGTGTTTAAAGTTCAGATAGCCGCTTCAGAAGTTATATTAACAGACTTGTTTATAGATGGTAAAGTGCCAGGTGAAAGAAGTGTGAAAAAGGTACGTATGGATAATTGGATTAAATATTTTGTGGGTGAGTTTAACTCATATCAGGAAGCTGCAAAAAATAGAGATAAACTCCAGAGTACTGCACCTGATGCTTTTATTGTTGTTTTTAGTCAAGGCCATCAGATTGAGGTTACAGATGAAATGAGAAATGATGATAATGATTTATAGTTAAGATCGTAAATCTAATTTGTGCTTGCAGGTAAGCACATACAAAAAATCTCATCCGCCAGTTAGTGGATGGGATCTTTTTGATTTAGTAAACTTTGGAAATGAAAGTTCTAACTAATCTGTTTAGTCGTTAATTATCAGAAAAATATTAGCTCTGTAAAATGTAATGTGGATATAGGTAATTTTATAAAACAATCAATAATTATAATGAAATTAAATTATTTTCTTTACTTTAGATTATAATTTTGGAAAAAACTCAAATGTATGTTAAGAAAAAAGAAGCTATTATCATTTGCAATATTAATGTTTTTAACACTAGGAGTATATCTGTCAGGCTCAGCACAAAATAATATTTTAACAGATGCACGTGATGGGAAACAGTATAAAGTGATAAAAATGGGTAATCAAATTTGGATGGCAGAGAATATGAATTATGAATCGGAAAATTCATGGTTCTATAATGATAAAAAAAGACTTGGAAAAAAATATGGAAGGCTTTATTCCTGGAATAGTGCAATTGCTGCCTGTCCTACAGGATGGCATTTGCCAAGTGATGAAGAATTGTCAAACTTGATTAAATCCAACGGTGGTGAACAATATGCCGGAATGAACTTAAGTATTAAGGGAACATCAGGTTTTGATATGCGTTTATCAGGCTTTAGGGATAGTATTGGTTCATTCTATGATATGGGCAATGCCGCTATTATTTGGACATCAACAAATATTGATAAATATAATGCATGGAGGTGTTATTTTAACAGGGGATATCAGGATGTTGTTCAGGATTATTATAGTAAAGAAGGAGCCTTGTCGGTAAGATGTATAAAAGATTAGTGCTTCTTTAGGTTTAAGTATGATTTATAAATAGTTTGAAACATGAAACATCCATTTCAAAAATAAACACATGAAACAATTTGGTCTAATAGTTAGTTTTTTAATTTCCTCAGTACTTGTTTATGCACAGGATGTGTCGCGTAATCCATCTACTACATGGCGACAATACGAGGCTCGAATCAATCTGTCCATATTACCCCAGGTAGAATATGTGAAAATTGCAGGAAATATGGATTTTAATATTAGTTTAAGTGGAATTATGACATTGAATGATCATTTCTTTTTTGGGGGATATATTACCAAGAAGCCAATGAGAAGCTTTAATGATTATTCAGGTACAAATTACGATGTAAGTTACCAACATATGGGGCTTCATGTTGGGCATAGTATTCGCTTAGGACTATACCGTACATCCGGTGGACATTATGTCCGGCGGAAAACGAAATTTATTTATTCCTTAAAACTTGGTGGTGGTGCCATTTGGCTGGTTAATGAAAATAATGTTAAATCAAGCAGCAGAGACTACCTTTATTTAGGGCAGCTTAATTTAGGACTTACCCGACCTATAAGTAAATTTATTTATGTTGAACTTGGAGGATGCTATGTGTATACATATGGTGTTAATCTAAGCACTCTTAACTCAACTGACTTTTCAGGGCCGGGAGCGTACCTTGCGTTTAAGTTCAATCTATTTCGTTAAGGGATTGTAACGAAATAATCAATATAAATAAACTGTCTTTAAATTTCACACATTATTCCGCAACAAACCCTAAGCGTGTAATTGTTTTTTGCTAAATTGTTTTTTGCTGGAGAAGCTATTTGTTATTGGGAGATATTAACTTTTGGCAAAAAAACAATAAAAGAATGAAACTCCTTGCAGCAAGCTGACGAGGTATCTCAGTCGAATCTTGATGTTTATTAGTGCATCAAGATGCGGGGAATAAAACCCATGAGATTCCTCGACTATCGCTCGGAATCAGTTCGGCTAAATGATTTTGACAAACAAAATCATAG
>Ga0164318_10007397_pt1 | contig 10640 bp, 8 predicted proteins | sample GuaBasSedimGuay9_FD_113734 | JGI IMG/M metagenome (GOLD analysis project Ga0164318, IMG submission 113734) | Subseafloor sediment microbial communities from Guaymas Basin, Gulf of California, Mexico - Guay9, Core 4571-4, 0-3 cm | ecosystem: Environmental > Aquatic > Marine > Hydrothermal vents >...
GAGGGCCAGAAGCAAAGGCCGGTCTTGCCGCAACTTCTCTGGTAGTTCAAATTCGCTCATTGGCCACCTCACTTCCGGGCCGTCGCCTTCCTTACCGGAACGGACTTCAGTCCGCCGATATGGTCGTCCTCGACGTATCTCGCCCGTATCTTTGGCCGTCCAATTGACGTAGAGCACAGGTTCGTTATTGGAATCAGTATCGTATGTCAGGTATTCGACAAAAGCCCGTTTATCGCGTGTGGAAAGCTTCTCGAACTTGCAGATAATCCTGATTTCGCGAGAAGACGCATCAGCATGGAAATCGCTGTCTTCAAGCCGATTCCATTCTTGGTCAGTTGTTCCGAGAGCGAAGCGCAACGCATCAATGACGGCAGTCTTCCCCGAGTCGTTCTCACCGACTAATGCGGTCAGGCCCGGCTGCAGAGTCATCTCGAAGCGATTGTCACCTCCGTCAAAGCATCTGAAGTTTTCGATAGTAACTTTAGAGAGATACATCGCACGCTCCGTCTTAGCCATCGCCGTCAATCACTCTTGTAACTTCTATTGGCGTGCCATCGCTCCTCTGCTCTTCTATTCGTGTCCCGTTTCATCATCAGGCAATCGTTCGATGTCCGCCACAGCGCAGCTCCTTGCAGAAACGGGGGAAACGAGGCTCCACTGCCCTGCGTTGCCCTCCACTTCCCCCGATCTATGTGCTAATCACGGGCCCCGAAAAGGCCGTAGGTTTTTGTTGGCTCCCCGAGACGGACTCGAACCGCCGACCCGGTGGTTAACAGCCACCTGCTCTACCAACTGAGCTATCGGGGAGTGTAATCAATACCAAGTAGAATATAGGTTCTGGGCCTGCCTGTTGTCAAGTTTGCGCAGGCAATCACCGGCATTCGGGCGAACGAGGCGCTCTTGACAAGGCAGAGAGATAAAATCTATAATGGGCCAAGGATGTGCATTTCCACCGTCCAGTGGGCAGATTCAGCTATCGACGGTGGGGTCTAACACGCCAGATGAGCTAATTGCGATTGCGTTGAAGGAGAAAGGCAGCCTCATTTCCGAGGGGATGCCAGGCCTACATGAATACCATTAGTCCAGAAGACTTACCCAATCTCAGGACAGCGCTTCGCAAGGCACTGAGGCGAACGGAAGCTCTTGTGCCTGGCCCTCATCCCATAGACTGGGCCGGCATTGTTGTAACAGCGGCCGCATCGGCGCTGGCCTGGCTTGCCCGGAGTAACGAGGGAACGTGGCCTCCGGGAGAGATTGATGTCTCCAGCTTCCCGCACGCCCTTCGTGATGCCCTCGATCTTCTCCTCTCCAGCTGCGAAGACGCCAGCCTTGCCAGCGTCAGTCCCGCCGCGAGGCTGCTTTCGGAATCCCTGCCCCGTAGGTTCTGGCTGGCTGATGACATCCTGGTCTGGGTGTATGAGGCGTGTGGTATGGGCAGAAGCACTCGGCGCCGCAGGGGGCAGTATTACACGCCTGCCTGGCTTTCGGAGCTCGTGGTTCGGCTCTGTCTTAATGCTCGCTCCGACGCCGGCAGTTCCCAAGCCTTTCATGAGCTCAGGATACTCGACCCGGCATGTGGCTCGGGCGCCTTTCTGCTGGCGACAGCCCGGGTTCTCTCTGAATCACAACCTGGGGCCGACCCTTCATCCAATGCAACAGGTCCAGCAAACGAAGCTGACATGGAGAATGGCCTATTCGGGCTGGACATCGATCCGAGCGCCCTCGCCCTGGCAGGGCTGGGTCTGGACTTTCTCCACTTTCGCTTGCACGGGGGATTCGATGCTGCTGCCGCCGGTTTGCATCGGTGCGATTTTCTGGACAAGAGATCGGAGCTTCCTTTCAACGCTCCATCGCCAACGCAGGGGGCGAATGGCCCCAGGTTTATGCCCGATCCTCAATCGGGTGCGAAGTTCGACATCATAGTCGGCAATCCTCCATATCTTGGCTTTCATCACCACTCGCCGGCGTACCGGCGTCAGGTCTTGGCCCGCTACTCGGTCTTTGATGGGAAGGCAGACGTCTTCTACTACTTCATCGAGCGAGGCGTCGAGTGCCTCCGCGAGGGCGGCGTCCTGGGATATGTCATCCCTCGCTACTGGCTTGGGGCGGACAAGGCAGCGCCTCTGCGCAGCTTCCTCGCGCAAGAGACAGAACTCGTCTATCTGCTCGATTTCGACATGGTTTCAGTCTTTGGCGGACGAGGCGTTCAGGTGTGTGTGCTGGTTCTCAGAAAAGGAAAACCGAGCTCGTCGCACGCGCTCAAGGTCTTTCCTGCTCCGAACGTGGCCAAGATCGATGACTCCCCCATTTTGACGGGCCTTACTTCAGAGACGGTACCGGGGTGGAAAAGCTTCGACGTGCCGCAGAAGCTGCTCACTGATCGATGGGTGCTAGTGCCCTCGTCAGAGCGGGACCTGATGCGCGGGCTTGATGCCGCTGCAGATTCGTCTTTGGGCGATGTGGCGTCGGTGAGCCCAGGCCTCATTACTGGGGCAGACAAGGTGCGAGGTGAGGGCTATCACGCGACTAGGGGTTCTCAAGATGGGATATTTGTGCTTTCGGAGGATGAGGTTGCAGCGTTGAAACTGCTGCCCGGGGAGCGGGCGCTCGTCAAGCCGTGGATCAAGAACTCGCAACTGGATCGATGGGTCCTGCGCGATTTGGGGCAATACGTTCTATACGTGGTGGAAGAGCCGGACCCGGTGAGCATGCCGAACATAAACCGACACCTTGCGAGGTTCCGGGACATCCTCGAGAGCCGCTACGAGATTGGCCCGATGAATAGACCCTGGTGGAGACTTATCAGGCCAAGAAGACCCGAGCAGTTTGCATCCAAAACGCCCAAGATACTGGTTCCGTTCAAGGCTGCCGAGAGCAGGTTCGCAGTCGATTATGGCCACCATTTCTGCAGTGCGGACGTCTATTGCATCAATCCCAGCGATGCAGTTCTGCCGGAATACCTCTGTTGTCTGCTCAACTCGAGCCTGTTGGGCTTCTACTTTCGGCGCATCGCCAAGAAGATGGGGCGCTTATACGAGTACTACGCTCACACTCTTGTCAGGCTCCCGATAAAGGTTGCTCCGATGTCGGAGCAGGAGCGATTCAAGGGCCTGCACGACGAGATTGTGGCTCGAATCAACGAGGCGCGCCGGGCGAAGCTCCCTCACTCGCAAGCAGTCAGGGACCTGGAGCGAACGATTGACGAGGCGGTGTTTGAGCTCTACCGGATCGCTGCGCAACAGCTGCCGCAGAACTAGGCCGCAGTCGCCCAGTCGCTGAGCTTCAGGCTGCCTCGGTCGGGCGTCGGTTGTAGAAGGTGTGGAGAAGCGAGGCGAGCGCGATGGAATGTAGCTCGTTGTTCTGCACCTCGACGCGGGATGTAATGATCATTGGCTTATGAGAGCCAACAAGAACGCTACCTGTTTGGGCGTGGGCGAACCTGATCAGGGACTTGTAGAGGATGTTACCCTCCTCAATCTTGTTGACAATCAGGATGTCGGCGTCGCCGGCAACCTCGCCCTTGACGCCCTTCAGTTCTGCCGCAGACCTGAACGCCGCAACGTCCAGCGACAGCGGACCATCTATCAGGGCGCCCCTTATCTGGCCCCTATCTCCCATCTTCGAGATGATAGCGTTCTCCCTCGTTACCTCCATCGCCGGGTTGACGACCTCAACGGCCGCCATTAAAGCCACCTTCGGGAGAGCGATGCCCAGAGCGTTCGCCACGGAGATGGCGTTGATTATTATTTCCTTCTTTTGCTGCAAGGTCGGCTTGATCACAACTGCCGCGTCCGACATCAGCAGCATCTTATGGTAGTCTGGTATCTCGAGGCACGAAACCTGTGTCAGAAGGCCAGGGATGCCCAACTCGTGCCTTCGGGCAAGAACAGCTTTCAGAAAATCCACGGCGGGCACAGCACCCCTCATCAGGATGTCCGCATCGTTACGCACAAGCATGTCAACCGACTCTTTCAGCGCAGCCTGGTAATCAGGAACATCGACCACCTCGTAGGCATCGAGGTTGACGCTAACACTTCTGGCCGCACCCTCTATTCCGCTGCTGTTGCCCACTAGAATGGGAGATACGATGTCTCGCTCACGCGCAAGCTCCATCGCCTCAATCAGCTTTGCATCCTCAGCACAAGCCAGCACTATACGCTTGCCGCCTCCATCCGCCGCCTGCGACTCGCAGACCTCGATCATGCGCTCGAATGTTCCTATGGGCGCCCGATCGCCAAGCTTCTGCATCCACGCCTCCACCGACTTCATTGTAATCACACCCTAAGTCCTAACGTTCTCATCTGGTCATCAACATCAATCAGGCAAGTCATGCCTAAACTACCCATCAATCCTGGTGTAAATCTTGGCTTCTTCAACTCCATCCAGCACACGCGCCGCCCCCTGCGACAGCGATTCTAACTCGCTCTCTCCCGGGTGAACGTAAACCGGCCCGAGGAACTTGACCCTCTCCAATATCCGTTCCACAAGCAGTTTCGACTGCGCAGCCCCACCAGTTATCACTATCCCATCTATCTCCCCTGAAAGAGCGCAGGCCGCACCGCCTATCGCCTTGGCAATCTGAAATGCCATCGCCGAAAAGATCAGGTCCGCCTTCTTGTCGCCGTCTGCGATCATCTGCTCGACCTTCTGAAGGTCATTCGTTTTGAGATAGCTGTACAGCCCACCCTCCTTGACCAGCTTGTGTTTCAGCGCGTCCGCCGACGCAAACTTCCCAGAAAAGCAGAGGTCTATCAGCTGGCGAACAGGCAGCGTGCCCACTCTCTCAGGACTGAACGGGCCTTCGCCCAACAGTGCGTTGTTCATATCGACGATCTTTCCGCCCTTCAGAGACACCACCGAGATGCCCCCTCCCAGATGGCAGACTACGAAGTTCGTGTTCTCTATCGGCTTGTTGAGCAGCTCGGCACGGCGCCTCGCGCTAGCCTTTATGTTAAGCGCGTGCGTCGTCGATACGCGCTTTATCTCGGCATAGCCCGAAATGCGTGCTATGTCCCACAACTCGTCTGTCATTACCGAGTCGACGATGAAAGCCGGAACACCCAGCTTATCAGCGAGCCCCTTGGCCAATGGAGCACCAAGATTCGAGGGATGATCACCGTAGCGGGACACCTTCAGGTCCTCCACCATCTCATCGTTGACAAGATAGGTCCCGCCCGGCAACGGATGAAGCAGGCCGCCCCGGCCAACCACGGCTCGGGCTCTGGTTTGCCAACCCTCGAATTTCTCCAATATCTTCAGGACCGTCTTCATCCGCCACCCGTACTGCTCATAGACAACTCGCGAGGCCGCCACTAGATCCCTGTCATGGGCCACCGTCTCCTGGAGAACAGGGCCATTCTTCCCAAACAAAGCTACCTTGGTCGAGGTGGAACCGGGATTCACTACAACGATCAAGTCTCTGCTAACCATATTAACCCTCAGCGCGAATGTAATTGAAGAGAGGAAGAATCAGACGCCACTATTATCTTCATGCTGAGCTGACCTTTCAAGCTATATACCCGGCCCCACAGAGGAAAAAACTAAACGGTCTAGCCTGGAACCTAATCGAACATCAACTCGGCGCTGACATCCTTCCCAACCACTCGGACGATATTCATCGCGGTTCTGCTGCCGTATTTGGCTACAACCTTGTAGTCCCCACTCGGGATATTCTCGAAATCAAGCGTGTATTGCCTGTCCGCATCAGCGTTCTTGATCCTTCTCTCGAAGCGCTGCGGCCCCCGGATTGTTACCCTAAGATCGGCATTCCCGAGAAAGATGACCGCAACCTGCGGAGTGGTAATGGTCAGGTGCAGATTGCTTCTTGCCTCTGCGGGTATTGGAGCTGGTGGGGCAACCGCGCTCACGGCGGAGGGAGCTCTCGGCGGAGGTTGTGTCATGGCGGGTGAATAAGGAGTTGCGCCCGGCAATCTGCCGCCAGGCTGTGGTGGCGCTGTAGCACCGCCTGGGACTACCTGTCCGTGCTCAGCCCAGGCAAGCCGCTCCCCCGTATATGGATCAAACACGAACATCGCCGGGAAAACCTCGTGCGTCCTAACATTCATCTTTACTTTCCCGGACCTTCTCCCGATGACGATGTGGCTGATGTCCTTGCGCTCAGCTCTCGTCCAATCCAACTTGTGTGTTACGGGATCGTTATAGACGTAGATGAACCCGTCCTTGAGATCGCAGTCGGTCAAGGTGAACCGCTCGCCCTGCTTGTTCACGATTATCACCGTCGAGGGTTCCTTGTCTGAAAAAAGTATCAGGCTCAGATCGGCGAAGTTGTATGTTACCCTCTGCAGTCCTAGCAGCCCGCTCACCTGGTAATTCACCACCTCGCTCGTCGTGCCCAGGTGGTCAAAAAAGACCGAGTCCCCGTTTCTCAAATACAGTGTCCCGCTGAAGCCCTTTTCCGCCCCAAAACTGCTGCTGGCGAACGCCAACAGGACAACAACGGAACACGTCACAAAAACTGAGTAGCGATTCATTGTCAACCCTTTCTCGATTATTGTTTGTTACAGAACTCTCATCTCAATATAGGATAACGCTTTGCGACAATTTTAACAGGCCAGAGCTCGGGCTCTGCCGGCCTTTCTGTGCACTGGCCAAGAACCGGGAACTGTGCCACACCAGATCAGGCCCAGACAGGGTTAATGGTAGCGAGCCCTTACCGCTCTTGCTGGCCCGGCGGCCTTGCTGAACATGTTCATCTGTTCGGTACATAGCTGCTGAGCCGCATTTCCACAGAGCACCGACAGCTATCCCAAGCCGGTGAAGGTGGTCGGGGCGATAGGATTTGAACCTACGACCACCGGAACCCCATTCCGGTGCGCTTCCAGACTGCGCCACGCCCCGAGACCATCTGCCGCACATCTCCAGCATCACAATGGAGCGGGAAACGGGATTTGAACCCGCGACCCTCGCCTTGGCAAGGCGATGCTCTACCTCTGAGCTATTCCCGCTCCTAAACCACCGACCAATTTAGGTTCTCCCCGAAGGAGATGTCAAGTCCGATCCGAAAAACATCAGTGCGCAGTTCATTTTCAATGCGGTCCCCCTGGCCATAGTCGCGAACTCACACGTCTGGGCGGCCGACTCATATATCCAAGATGACCTTCACACTGAAAACACCGCCATCTCTCACGATGGCGAGGTTGTGCATCGTAACCGCCTTGACGTCCGTTACAGGCCTCTGTGCGAGCCGCTCGAGGGGGGCAAAACCTGCACGCGCCTCAAGCATCGGCCTGGCACGCTCCGGGCCGCCACCTCCACCCGGTTCTCTCGGCGGTCCCCCGGGCGTGCGGATCGATAGATTCATCGTGGCCGGAACGAGCAAGTCTGTATCAAAACGCCAGAGCAGCTCAGACAGGAAATCAACGAGGAGCGATTCAATGTCAACAGCTGAGAGAGTGAACGTATCGGCAATATCCGGGTCCGGAACTTGAAGCTCTTGGCCGAATATGATCGCAAACATCGCCGCCGCCGCGTGTGTAAAGAGCGCCTCGAGGCTCTCACCGTAAGCGACGAACCCAGCGTCGGCCGTGGTTCCAATTATCTCGAATCGCTTCACGAGAGCTTAGCCAGGAATGAACCCAGGTAGGGGAAGTTGAGATCAGACACGCCAAGGCTCCTGATTGTCTTGCACCAGTTGCCGAGACGCTCTATTGAGAGCGAGAAGCCGCCGGAGACATGTTATATTCTGTATCACGTTGATCATCCTGCATCAGAACGCTGAACTCGCCTGTACTCATCGATCACCGCGTCCGGCCTGCCGTCGGCCACGAGCCTGCCTTTGGACAGGAGGATAGCCCGGCTACAGAACTTCTGGATCATCTCCAAGTTGTGCGAGACGAGCGCAATGGTCTTTCCCCGGCGCTGCATCGCCCTGATCCGATCGAGGCATTTCCGCTGGAAGCGCTCATCACCGACCGCAAGAATCTCGTCTATGAGAAAAATGTCAGCTTCGACGTTAATTGCCACGGCAAAACCGAGCCTCACCAGCATTCCGCTGCTGTAGCTCTTGATGGGTGCATTTATGAAGTCGCCGAGCTCTGAAAAAGAGATTATCTCATCGAGCCTTCGCCGTGCCTCTTTCCGCGAAAGCCCAAGGATCGAGGCGTTCATAAAGATGTTCTTTCGGCCAGACAGCTCCATCGAAAAGCCCGAGCCCAGCTCCAGCAGCGTCGCGACTTTGCCGTTCACCTCGATATGTCCCTCGTCGGCGAGCAGTATCCGGCAGAGAAGCTTCAGCAGAGTGCTCTTGCCCGACCCGTTCTCGCCGATTATCCCCAGTGTCTCCCCTGCTTTGACTGACAAGGTAATATCTCTCAGCGCCCAAACGTCGCGGTATCTGTCCCGCTTGCCCTTCAACAGGTTGATGATGAGGTATTTTATGTTCTCGCTCTTCTCATAATAGACACGGTATTTCTTGGACACAGAGCGCATCTGAATAACATCAGAGCCGCCTGGCTCATTGCGCTGTCGGCCTTCGTTTGACATCAGACGACCTCAGCGAATCTCGCGCTGGACCTTGCGAAGAGCAGCCAACCACAAGCGGCCGAGCCGAGCGTGTAAATGACGACCAGAGCAATAGTTAGCACGTCCGGAACAGCATTTTGGAGCAAGACCGCCCGGTAGACGCACACGAAGACGGACATTGGGTTGTAGGTTATCAGCCAGACCACAATGTCTCCCAAAGGCGGCCACGGAAGCTTGAGAGAGGCCACCTTGCTCACCGGATAAACTATCGGCGTCAGCCAAAACCAGACGATCAGCAAAATGTCCAAGAGATGTTTGACGTCTCTGAAATGAACCGTGCTCGCCGAGAAAAGCAACGTAAGTCCACCCACAAAGATGGCCTGTGCCAGCACCACTAGCGGCAATGAAAACGCCAAGTATCCCGGAGCGCATCCAAAGAAAGGCAGAGCCAGCAGCAAGATAATGAGTGTCATAACGAACTCAACGAGGCAGGCAACCATCGCAGAGAGGGGGATTATAGACTTCGGCATATAGACCTTGCGGACGAGGTTGGGGTTGTTGATAACCGAGGGAGCAGCCATCGTTACGGAGTTTGAGAGGAATATCCAGGGCAGAAAACCACACATGAAGAAGACCGGGAAATTTTTTACATTCATCCCGATCACGTAGCGAAAGACAATCGTGTAGATCAGAAGCATCATGAGCGGGTTAAGGAGCGACCAGAAAATCCCGATCACGGAGCCTTTATACTTAACCTCGAGGTCTCGCATCACGAGGTTGAGCAGGACTTCTCGCCTCAGCCAGAGTTCTTTCAGGTCTTGAAAGGTCGGGCATTTCACGCCATCTACCTCGTTTGTTCCAGTTGTTTCCAATTGGTTTCTTATAGGATGTTATTGGGCTGGTCGTCAAGTTTTTGGGTTTGAGGTGGGTTTTGGTCTAGTGGGGGGATGCTGGGATGTAGCGTGAGATGGGGCTTGTGCAGGTTGGTTTGGCTGATATATCAGAGTTCGTATAAGAATACTTGACAAATTCCGACTAAGGGTCTATTGTCTCTCATGGAAGTTAAAATGTTGTAACAAAACATCAACAAGAGGAGGTAGTGAAATGGCGATTGTGAAATGGGAGCCACTGAAAGACCTGATGACTTTTCAGGAGAGGATGAACCGTCTGTTCGACGACGTCTTTCACAGACAGGGTGAGCTGTCGCCGATGATCAAGGGTGATTGGTCGCCGGCGGTGGACGTCTTCGAGACGAAGGACAACATCGAGCTTAGGGCAGAATTGCCAGGGTTGAAAGCTTCTGATGTTGACATCTCGCTCGAGAATGACGTCCTGACCCTCTCTGGTGAGCGCACGATGTCGAAGGAGACGAAGGAGGAGAACTACCATCGAATCGAGCGGAGCTACGGGTCCTTCAGCCGGTCCTTCGCTCTGCCGAGTCGTGTGCAGAAGGACAAGATCAAGGCCAAGTTCAGTGATGGCGTTCTGCACGTGACGCTTCCGAAGGCAGAGGAGGCCAAGCCGAAGCAGATCAAGATCGAGGTCGAGGGCAAATAATCTCCTCCTCGCCAGTTGCTTGAAGTTGTGGCCCGGGCAGTTGCCCGGGCTTTTTTTTGGCCCAAGCACAGGTTCGGTAGACCGTAGCCAGAGGGAGGCGAGATTTGTGTTCAACCCGATTGCTGAAATGCTTGTATTGGAGTTGCTATATCAATAGTGGTTTGGTATTGTTCGCTCGCAAAAAAAGAAAAGTGTCCGGGGGTAATCCCCTGGCGGTTAGGAGGACAACCATTGGTTAGAAGGACGATCAAAGTCAAGAAGAAGGTGAGGGGGCAGGACACGCCGCTCCCGAAGGACCTTCTGACTCATATTATTGATTTCAGTAAGCAGAACGGCAGGTTCATACTGTTTGCCATTGTAGCGGCAGCAGTTGTTCTCGCCGGGTCTTTGGCCTACAGGTCGTATCGCGAGGGGCAAATTACGGCAGCCTCAACGATGGAATATTTTGCGACAGACCTCTACCAACAGGCGATGGGAATAGACCTCACGCCAAGTAATGAGGCCCAGCACGGCAAAAAAACCGAGAAGACATCGTTGGCCGACCGGCTGGACAAGCGGCAATCATTGCTCAAGAAGGCCCTTGCCGAGTTCGAGAAGCTCCA
>Ga0164318_10007399_pt1 | contig 10638 bp, 12 predicted proteins | sample GuaBasSedimGuay9_FD_113734 | JGI IMG/M metagenome (GOLD analysis project Ga0164318, IMG submission 113734) | Subseafloor sediment microbial communities from Guaymas Basin, Gulf of California, Mexico - Guay9, Core 4571-4, 0-3 cm | ecosystem: Environmental > Aquatic > Marine > Hydrothermal vents...
GAATAGAAAAAGAGTCATTGTTTTTACCGGGGAGCATCTTGACTTCCACAAGTTTGAAAGGAATCATCATAATGGTCGCCACAAAGAGTAAAAAAGTCCAGAGTAATACCAGCCGCTTCTTCGTTTTACTGCGAAGAATATTTAAGATAATGATGTTAAGTGTTCGTAACATTAGTGTCCTTCGCTTAGATCAGGTTTTTTCATCAGATGTTTGGCCATCCATGGGGTAAAAATATAGGCAACAAATAGTGAAGCAATAAGTGCTACCGGTACGTTAGCCGGGATTGGTTTCATAAATGCTCCCATCATCTGGCCGACAAAAGCCATCGGTACCATTGTAAAAATAATTGCCAATGTCGCTATGTTAGTCGGTGCACCGATCTCATCAGTGGCTTTGATCAATGTATCATCAATACTTTCATGCGCAGACTCCGAGGAGTGAAAGTGCCGGTGAATATTTTCAATCACAATAATGGCCGCATCAACAAGTAGTCCCAGACTGAGTAAAAATGCGAAGAGGGTGATCCGGTTGATCGTCTGATCGGTAAGATAGGCGACAAAGAGCGTGATCGCCAGAATGGCAGGGACAGTAAACGTAACAATGAGTGATTCACGCCAACCCAGGGCAAAGATAAGCAAGATTGCAATGATTACAATAGAGATAACAAGGTGCATTACCAGTTCGCTGACCGCTTCATTGGCACGTTCGCCGTAGTTACGCGTTATAATATAGCTGATGCCCTCTTTTTCCAGCTGCTCTTTATTTTTTTCAAGTTCATCTTTGACTTCATCTGCGATAATGACTGCATTGGTTCCTTTGAGCTTGGAAACTGTTAATGTGACTTGTGGAAATTGATGTGTCAAATTATCCTGATCTTTGATACAGATACGGGCGGACTGGAAGTTTTGGTAGTCATGGCCATCTTCTACGCTTGCAATATCTTTAAGATAAATAGCTGATCCGTGATATTGAGCTACGATAATATTACCGATATCTTCTACGCTGTCAATGGCATTTTTAATGCCCATAATCACAATTTCATTTTGTTGTGTGCGGGTTTTAATATCAGGGACATCATAGGCAAGTGATTCAACTGCCTTTACGATTTGACCCATTGAGAGGTTGTATCCAGAGAGTTTATGAAGATTAACCTGGATACTGAATTGGTGGTCATATCCCCCTTTCGTGCTAGTGACGGCAACATTGGGAAGGCCGTTAATCTGATGTTGAATATCTTTGACTTTATCGGTCAGCTCCGTTGGAGAAACACTTTTATCGTGGGAGTAAAATGCAATGGTGACAATGGGGATATCGATGTCGATATCGAGCGGTTTGATCATAGGCATTCTAGCTGTTTTGGGCAAGATATCCATATTTTGCATGATCTTGTCATAGATCTTTAGATTGGAATTTTCTTTCTCTTCGCCGATATAGAAGGCAGCAGTAACAATCCCGACACTGTCCATGGCATGTCCATAAATATGTTCGATCCCCTTGACCTCTTTGAGTTTGCGCTCAAGCGGCTGAACGATGATCTGTTCTATCTCTTTGGCAGTAGCGCCGGGCATTGCAACGATGACAGTTGACCCGCTGATAACCATTTGAGGGTCTTCTTCACGCGGCATCAAAATTAATGCAAGGTAGCCAATGATGAGTAAAAAGAGTCCTAAAACAAGGGTGAGCGGACTATTCAGAAAATAACGGGCAAGTTTTCCGGCGATATTACCGGGCTCATAGTGTGATTCTATGTCCATAGTCCAACCTTACTCTTGATCGATATGTATGGTGGCATACATTCCGGGATAGATCAGTTTGTCCGCCTTCTCGAAGGTGACTTTGATTCTAAATGTATGTGTCATCAGGTTTGAGCTGGGAATAATAGCGGAGACTTCTCCTTCCGTATTCAGATCGACAGAAGGGACTTTGATTTGTACCTTTTTACCGTAAGGGACGGACCCAAGTGCACTCTCTGCAATTTCAGCGGTAATTTTAAGGTCATTAAGGTCTGAGAGTACAAAGGCAGGCATGCCCGGCATAGCCATCTCTCCGACTTTGATATTTTTGGCAATGATAATACCATCATTTGGTGCAACTATACGTAGATATTTGTATTGATTTTTAACTTCGTTAAGCTGGGCATCGGCCTGCTCGACCTGTTTCTTACTGATTAAAACCATATCTTTCATATTTTGAGCCGCCAGTTGAAGGTTTTCTACCTCAAATTTGGAAACCATATTCTTCTCCAGCAGACGCTTATAGCGGGCGAGATTAAGCAGAACGTTATTGAGTTGGTTCTGATTCATCTGAAGTGCAAGTTGTGCCTGTGAAATACCGAGTTGAACGCGCGTCATCGCAGAATCAACCTCTTTGGAATCAATGCTATAGAGAAGCTGTCCTTTTTTAACCCGTTCCCCCTCAGAGGCATTGACCTGTGTCACAAAGCCCATAAAACGGCTAGTAATGTTTTTTTGGTTATCGGAGATAACAGATCCGGATAGGTCGATTCCGTCTGCGATCAGTGCGGCGGTCAGTGTGATAAAAAGGATTATATATTTCATTTTTCAACTCCATTGGCAAGTTTTTCGAGTGCAAAGATACGTTCATTTCGCTTATTTTTTATCTGAAGAAGCTGCAGAATCTTTTGGATCTGTTGTGATTGCTTGATAATAACATCACTCATAGAAGTGAGCTGTTCTTTATACCTTCCTTCATAGTTTTGGTAGATCTCATTGGCCAGTTCAAGCTCTTTATTGAGACTGATGATTTCATAGTCAAGGGTGCTGATTTGCGTACGTATTTGGTGTATCTTAAGACGGATGTCGTTTTTGGCAAGTTCCACTTCTGTTTTGGTTTTTAGATGCTCAACCTGTGCTTTTTCAGCTTTATTGACATCAATTCCACCATTAAAAAGGTTCCATGTTAACTGAGCACCTACCGTATAAGAGCCTTTATCGATAGAGTAGCCGTTAAAGGAATCTGCTGCAGTTTGAACTTCTGCTTTGACTCCGATCATCGGAAAATAGTTCGCCTGAGAGACGTCAACCATATCTGAACGGATGGCAAGACCCGTTGTTGCTCGTTTAAGATCAATATTACGCATCAGGATCTCATCATCACTGTAAGATGGCATGGTGATCTCTGATGCTGGGGTTTCAATAGCACTGACATCACGATTTAACAAAAAACTGAGATAGTGATATAGAAGCTGTTTATTAGATTCCATTTGATTGATATTGCGTAATACGTTTGATTTTCTGGCTTGCACTTCCAGGAGGTCACTTGTTTTGGCATAGCCTTCATCTACCATACTCTTTGTCGTATTTTCCAAGGTTGAGATGTTCTTCAGGATCGTCTGAAGATTTTTAATACCATTTTTGAGTAGGGCCATATCGTAAAAACTTTTTCGGGTTTCATAAACTTTTTCACTGATGACTTGTGCTTTTTCCAGTGATTTTATTTTTTCCATCGATGCAGCGATGTCAGTGTAACTGCTGATCTGTCCTCCGGTATAAAGTGGAAGTTGATAGACCAGTTTACTTTGAAAAAAGTTTCGGTCATCCGGATAATTAAGTTTATCGGGTTGGGTTGCCAACAGTTCCGGTGCATTGCCGGGCAATCCACCCATCTGACCCAAAAATTCATCAAAACCAAAATCATTAAAACTTGCTTCTCTGGAGGTCAGTTTGAAACCAAAAACGTTTCCAGCATCGTTGGAACGGGCAATGTTTTGCTCAAAATCCAAGGTACCCCAGTTGTGACCGCTCGCTTGTTTGACATAGATATGGGCACTCTTTTCATCCAAAGATGCGGCCTGTATCTCAAGGTTTTGTGTTTGAAGAATCTCGATTGCATCTTCAAGCGTTAAGGTGTCTGTATAAAGAATTTCAGAAGCATGAACGAGCATCAGTGTACAGAATAATGTTAGTATTGTTTTCATAAAATAGCCTTATATTTATCTACATTATAAAAGTTATGATTCTCTATTATACCATAATCGTGGTTTTGATGTGTGCGTGTATAAAGTATTACTTTTTTCGTTTAAGAATAAAAAGAGTAAAAAAAAAGGCAAAAAAAAAGGAGCAGTTAAAAAACTGCTCCTTTTATAAGGGGTAAGTATATCTGAAAATTATTCAGTAATTTTTTTGTAGATACCTTTTGCAGTACCAGCCATGATGACCATTGGAGTGGCACCCATTGTCATACCTGCACCGGCTGCTTCACCCATGTAACCTGCAAGGTCTTCGATCAACTTAGCCATTTTGTTTTCACCACCAAAACCAGCTACGATTGCTTTCGCACGCTCTGAACCACTTTCACGTGATTGATTAATTTGATCTACTAGTGTATTAAGTGCGCCCACTACTGTGTCAGTTGTTGCGTCCATTTGTGCTTCTGCGATTTCTACCATTTCGTTTTTTGTGTCTGCCATAATTAAATCCTTGTTAGTTAATAAAATATTTGCTTTTTTGAGCTAAAGAAAGTATAGTCTATAAACTATTAAAATAATATTAATAGCTTTATATGATTTTACTGACTGTAATTATATGAAACATAAATATGACAAATTATTACGAGAGGAGGGCAGATTGACTGCCCTGAAAGTTACATAAAGATATCGAGCATCTTCTTGTATTGTGCCGGGATTTCGATCTTCTTACTTGGAAGGTAGTTATTGATGGCAAGGTTCATCCACTCACGATTTGTGACAAGTTCGGAGACTTCAACGAAAACTTTGCCGTCTTCTTCGATAATATCGTATTTACCGACTTGGAATTTTATTGGCTCATCCTCGCCTTTGAGCATCATCTCTACCTGAATGACTTTTGATTCCGAATCAAGTCGAAAATTGATCATTTATGGCTACCCTTATTTTTTGTATTTGACATTGATGGCAAGACCGATACCGCCCTTTTTACCCAGACCGATTGTAACGTCTTGATCACCGACTTCTTTTTTGAGCTGTCCAATGTTGATGCCGTTTGACTGTGCAGCCGTAAATGTCATATTAAGTTCTTCAAAAGTGTCCTTACCTTCTTTAATAAGGTTGACAATCTGTTCAAAGCTGATGTTTTCAACTTTATTCAGATCATTTGAATTGATTGATTTATCCATCATCTCCATCATGCCCTTACCAACAGTATATGTCATGCCAAGTGGAGAATATTTAATGACATTTTTAGCAGTATTACCTACTTTTTTCTTGATGGTTGCAATTTTACCAAGCTCTTTTTCTTCTACCTCAGTAGAGAGTTCTTTGGATGGTTCATCGCTTAAAGATTGACCTTTTTCATCTAGAAGTGAAATTTCATTTTTTTCAAAATCCAAGTTTGCATTTGGTACTTTTTTTTCTGACATAAATTTACCTTTTAAATTAAATAGTTTATTTTCGCGATAGATTATACTGTAAACAACTGCAAAACTACATGAATGTCTGAATCGGTTTGTTCAGCTCTTTTGGAAGTTCAAACTCTTTTTCAAGCAGCATCAGTTCCATCATCGTATCCATCCAGTAACGACTGGCATGCATACTGTGTATTTTGACAAAGCTCTTGTCATCTTTTTGAATAAATTCATATTTATCGATCTCAAGACGAATAGGCTTTGTTTCGCCTTTGAGTTCGATTTCAAAAAGAAACGCCTTGTTCCTCGAATCAATTTTAAAGGCAAGAATCTGCCCGTATTTACGAATAAAAGGATTGATCGCCGCTTTAAAAACAGCAGAATTAGTCGTGTCTTTTACCGTATTGACCTGATCTTTTACAGAATCGACTGCCGTCGTTGTGAATTTATCCCAAAATGCCATGCATGAGTCCCTTTTAGTATTTTAAAGAATTATAGATATGTTTTAAAGACATTATATATTAGTTTGTTTAAAAGTCTATTAGGTATAATCCGCATATACTATAAAGTTTAAAAAAGGTGTGTCTTGAGTTCACAGAAATCCTTTCGTATAACCTACAATGGCCAGGACCTTTATCCGATTAATGATCAAGAACACGGGCTGTTGTTCAATGGAAATGATCTCCAAAAAGGACTTGACGTCACTGAATCAGAACTCTCTGATATTTTTGCAGAACATACAGACCATTTTAAAGCAGGCAAGCATTATATTTTTGATGCTCAGAATGAGCAACTTTGGACGAAGCAGGGTATTGTCAAACTCGCTTTTTTTATCGGCAGTAATGACGCATTTTCATTTATTGATCTGCTTGAAGAGACAGTTGTCCCCAAAATAGAAGAGGTCAATACTGATAATATCATTAAGATTTACAAAAGTGTGGAAGAGAAATTTGTCTCTTTTGCTGATGAGATTGCCGCACGTGATGATGTAGATCTTGATGAACTAAAAAAGTTTATTGAGACCTTCAATATGTTTGTTCATACACAGCGGCAGTTGATCCCGGAAGCACAGCCTCCTATCCCTGCAACACTTCTGACTTCGCCGCCTTCAGGCACAAAAAAGAGTGGCATTATGAATGCCATTTATAATATTGCGGGTAAAACCGGCGGTGATGCCATGAAGTTTGCCTCAGATACCCGTGATGCAGCGCAGCAATTTGCATCCCAGACAGAGAGTGATGCATTCACCTTTACACAAGACACTCGTGACACCGCTTATAACTTTGCATCGAAGACAGAAGATGATGCTTTTAAGTTCGCCACTAAAATGGAAGATGACGCATACAATTTTGTGACGAAAATGGCAGATGATGCTTACCATTTTGCCAGTAAAGGGATGGATTACGGTTACATGTTTACGACGCAGGGTGAAGAGTTGGGTCCTATGGCAGATCGGATTTTATGGATGGCATCTGAGATCGGTCTGATGGCAGATCGTATCGGTGAGATGAGTGATCGTATTGTACATACGGAACATCTGATTATCAATATGTCCATTAATATTTTAAACTTTGGCCTGCTGATCGACGGGACCATGAAAACGATCTCAGAAGCGGGCTTAAACGCACTGGGCATGATATTTGATAAAGAAGTTCCAAAACTTCAGTCTACCGATAAACACATCGAACTGATCTCACAAAATATCCAGACGATTCTGCAACACCAGCATGAATACGATATGAAAGTGCTCGAAAATCAAAAAGTACTGCGTGAAACGACGATCTCCGCCTTGGATAAGATCAGCAACGAATATTAGTATTTTCTAAAACAAGACAATATCTGTCTATGATGACAACCATTAATTTCTGATACTATGATAAAAAAAGAGCTTTTGAAAAATATAGCCGAACAAAATAAAAAACAGTGAAAATAGTAGTTATTTTTTCATATAAAGGATTATACATTTTCACTGCCTTATACCCCATAAAGTAGATTTAAAGATGTATATTCAATCTAACTTTAATAGATACATAGATAAAATCACGTAAATAAATTGGAGATATTGTATGATTTCAGATCTAAAAATAGCTGTTATTGGTCTAGGTTATGTTGGTTTACCACTGGCACATGCATTTAGTAAAAAATATAATGTTGTCGGTTTTGATATAGCACAGTGGCGAATTGATGAACTTAATAGTGGCATTGACCGTACCTTAGAACTGAGTAAAGAGCAGGTAAAAGAAGCACTTGCCCATGGTATGCAGTTCACCAATGATCTAAATGCTATTGCCGATTGCAATATTTATATTGTGACAGTTCCAACTCCCATAGATAAGCACAAAAAACCTGATTTAACTCCGCTTCTTAAAGCGAGTGAGTCTATTGGAAAAGTTCTTAACAAAGATGACATTGTCATTTATGAGTCAACAGTCTATCCTGGAGCAACAGAAGAAGACTGTGTCCCAGTCCTTGAAAAGTTCTCTGGACTGAAGTTTAACGAAGACTTCTTCTGTGGTTATTCTCCAGAACGTATTAATCCGGGTGACAAAGAACACACCGTTACCAAGATCTTAAAAGTTACTGCGGGTTCTACCGCTGAGATCGGTAAAAAAGTGGATGAACTTTATGCCAGTGTTATTACAGCAGGTACACATTTGGCACCTAGTATCAAAGTAGCTGAAGCGGCAAAAGTTATTGAAAACTCTCAGCGTGATATTAATATCGCCTTTGTCAATGAGCTGGCAATTATTTTCAATAAACTGGGGATAGATACTGAAGCGGTACTGGAAGCAGCCGGAACCAAATGGAACTTTCTGCCCTTTCGTCCGGGGTTAGTCGGTGGGCACTGTATCGGCGTTGATCCTTACTACCTTACTCATAAAGCACAAGAAGTAGGGTACAACCCTGAGATTATTCTTGCCGGTCGCCGTCTCAATGACAATATGGGTATCTACGTGGCAAATCAGGTTATTAAACTTATGATCAAGAAAGGGCATAAGATCGAAGGTTCAAAAGTCCTTGTTCTTGGTATTACCTTTAAAGAGAACTGCCCAGACATCAGAAACTCAAGAGTCATCGATGTCATTCATGAGCTTAAAGAGTTTGGATGTAACGTGGATGTAACAGACTACTGGGCAGATAAAGAAGAGGTCAAGCGTGAATATAACTTAGACTTAAAGAGTGATGTGAATTATGACGATTATGAAGCCATTGTCCTGGCTGTATCTCACGAAAACTACAAGACTGTCAAACTAGAGAATAAGGCACAAGTTGTTTATGACATTAAGTCTATATTAGATGATGCAGATGGAAAGCTCTAGGTTGTTTACAGTTTAGTTGGTGAGAAAGGTAAGCATAGTATGGAAATAACAAAATTCGAAGCCCTTGAAGATCAGCTAATTATGCTGAGAGATACTGTAGTTCTTGTTGATAAAGATATTGCAGAACTGTTTGGTGTAGAAACTCGAGATATCAATAAGGCTGTCAAAAACAATCCATATAAATTTCCAGAGGGTTATACTTTTGAGTTGACAAAAGAAGAGTTTGAAGTTTTGCGGGGGAAGTTTTCCACCGCAAAATTTGCTAAGACGAGAAGCTTACCCAAAGCCTTTACAGAAAAAGGTCTCTATATGTTATCAACCATTCTCAAAAGTGATGTTGCTACAGAGGCCACATTTCAGATCATTGAGACTTTTGCTAAGGTCAAAGAGCTTTCAAGAAACATCAATGCCATTATGAAAACAACAGATGAATCCATGCAACATGAGTTAGCGCAAAAGTCAAATAAGATTTTAGAAGAGATTATTGATATTGATGAAGAGATGCTTGAAGATGATGAAGATGGTGAGATTATTGAAACACAAACTAAGTTTGAATTCAATCTCGGATTTGCCAAAGTAAGTAGAAGTATTAAGAAGATAAAAGGAAAGAAGTAATGACAGCTTTTGAAGAACTATTGGAAAAATTTAAAACAGAACAAAAGACTTGGCTTGTTACTGGAAATGCCGGTTTCATCGGTTCCAATCTCACAGAGTTTCTACTAAACCATAACCAAAAAGTAGTCGGTCTGGATAACTTTTCTACAGGCTATCAGCATAATATTGATGATGTATTGCTACAGGTGGATGAAGAGGCTGCGAAGAACTTCACTTTTATCGAAGGGAATATTGCAGATTTAGAGACGTGTACAAAGGCATGTGAAGGAGTGGACATTGTGTTGCATCAGGCGGCACTGGGTTCGGTACCCCGTTCCATAGAGGATCCAGTTACTTCCAACCGTTCCAACATCACCGGTTTTTTAAATATGCTGACAGCAGCTAAAGATGCAGGCATCAAACGGTTTGTGTATGCGAGTTCAAGTTCCGTTTATGGGGACTCGACAGAGCTTCCAAAAGTAGAAGAACGCACGGGTAATCTGCTCTCCCCCTATGCTGCGATGAAGATGACCAATGAACTTTATGCCGGAGTATTTCAAAAAACGTACGGTATGGAAACGCTGGGGCTAAGATATTTCAATGTTTTTGGAAGAAGACAGGATCCAGATGGTGCCTACGCAGCGGTCATCCCTAAATGGGTAGGTTCTCTTCTTGAAGATACAGATGTTTACATCAACGGTGACGGAGAGACTAGCCGTGATTTCACCTACATTGACAATGTCATCCAGATGAATGTTCTGGCCGGAAGTACAGATAACTCCAACGCTTTTGGAGAAGCATTTAACGTAGCCGTAGGCGGACGAAATACGCTTAATGAACTCTATGAGCTTATTAACAAAGAGTTAAAGTCTCACATAGACACTTTCTCTATTAAAGAAGCAATTTACCGTGACTTCAGGGCAGGTGACATTCGTCACTCCAACGCAAATATTTCCAAAGCGGAAACCATGGTCGGATATGTTCCGACACACGATATCTATCAAGGAATGGAAGAGGCTATTGAGTGGTATATTGGTGGCAAGGATGTGTAAAAGCAACCTATCACCGTTTTTTGTTAAAAATGTAGCCTCATTATTTTGTATTCGGTAAAATTAATAAAGGATAATTATGCATAGATTAGTAATTGATGTAAATGAAAATGTTTTAGACAAGATTATCTATTTTTTACGAAACTTACCAAAAAAAGATGTCAAAGTTATAGAGGATCATGTCTTACAAGAAAAAAAAATTAAAGATAATTACATAGATTTTTCACAATTTCAAGTAGATACTTTTAAGGAAATTAAAGATCCTGTAGCATGGCAACGACAGATAAGAGATGAATGGAATCGCGATTGAAAACGTATGTATTAGATACAAATA
>Ga0164318_10007400_pt1 | contig 10638 bp, 7 predicted proteins | sample GuaBasSedimGuay9_FD_113734 | JGI IMG/M metagenome (GOLD analysis project Ga0164318, IMG submission 113734) | Subseafloor sediment microbial communities from Guaymas Basin, Gulf of California, Mexico - Guay9, Core 4571-4, 0-3 cm | ecosystem: Environmental > Aquatic > Marine > Hydrothermal vents >...
ATGGAAATTTGTTCGCTTTGCTCACGAAATATGTCCCGACGTATCGTCGGGACGAAATATGTTTGCCTCCGGCAAACGAAATTGATAGAAATTGATTTAGCGGGTTTATATATAATATTATAATAGACAGATGAGGCAGGGACCGAGAGGTTCCTGTTCTTTTTAGACACTAATTGCCGCGAACAGGAGAAATACATTTCACGACTCACAGCCGACAGCCTAATATATTTTTCTTGGTTGTTACATCAACTTTCTATACGCGGCCGCTTGTTTAAAGTTGATGTATGGTATAAGGTTAATATTGCTAAAACTATTTTTGAGAAGCTTATGCAACAAAGCTGTCCGCAACGAAATGTTGCATAAGGAGAAGGGGGATACTATGTTTCTTCCCATTCCCACTACTAATATAAAGTATGGATTGAAAAATATAGATTATCCGGTTATTATAATTATATGGATAATTTGATTAGGAGAATAGCTTCTTTTATTCTGAAACGGTCTTTGCTCGTTATTGTTTTTACTCTTTTTCTTACCTTCGTTGCGCTTTTATTTATACCCAAGATAAAAATAGATAACAGTGTCGATGTCTTCTTTAATAAGAAGAGCAAAAATTATATTAATTTTCAAAAGTGGAAAGAACAATTCGGAAGTGACCAGGTAATTATTGTTGCTTTCCGGGATAAAGATATTTTTACCCGCGGCAATTTGAAGTTAATTTCCCGCCTTACGGATAAGTTTTCTTCTTTAAAATATGTCGATAAAGTTACAAGTTTAACTAACGTTAATGATATTGTGGGCAGTAAAAACGATTTTATCGTGCGGCCTCTGGCAGAGGATATTCCTGTTTCTTCGCGAGAGTTAGCGCTGCTTAAGAAGCGCGCCTTAAGTAACCCTTTGTATGTTAAAAACGTTATTTCTCCCGATGGGACTGCTACCGCGTTAGTTATTGAGCTGGAAAATAATCCGTCCAAGACAGGTGTATATAAGAAGATTGTGGTTGAGAATGTGCGAAGAATATTAAAAAAAGAATTTCCCAAAGATAAAAAATATTATATCAGCGGCTTTACCGCCATAGAGTATTTTTATGCCGAGTATATGCAGCAGGACCTTAAAAAGTTTCTTCCATTTATTCTTATTATAATTGTTATCATACTTGTTTTGAGCTTTCGTAATATAGCGGGTGTGGTTTTGCCGTTTTTGGCAGTCATTGTGAGTCTTACCTGGACAATGGCGTTTCTTTATTTTTGCGGGTTTACTATTAATAATGTGACAGCAATCATTCCGCCTATAATGCTGGCAATAGCCGTTGCCGACAGCATTCATCTTGTCAGTGAAAGTATCTATAAAAGGCGTAGGCGTGCATTGAGGCCGGGGGCAGATAAAAATAAAACTCTTAGCTCTGTTGTAAAAGAATTTTTTGTGCCCTGTCTCTTTACTTCTTTAACGACTGCCGTGGGTTTTCTGTCTCTTACGGTAAGCCGTATACCGCCGGTAAGAGAATTAGGAATAGTTGTCGGAGCGGGGGTGTTTTTCGCTTTTATAGTTACGTTTACACTCCTGCCGGCGCTGATAAAACAATTTAACCTATTTCAAAACGCTAGTGGCCACGGGTTCTCCGGTACAGATGGACAAACAGAAAGAATCCTGGGTTCTAAAATAGACATATTCTTGAGTAAAATAGGAAAGTTCGATGAACGGTTTAGGGCCCCGGTGCTGGCGGCAGTTATTATAATAAGCGGACTTGCTGTATGGGGGGTGTTAAAGATTAAGACTGAAACCAGCGTGATAGAATACTTTAAGAAAACCAGCCCCATACACCGGGCGACAACTTTTGTTGAAAACCATTTAAGCGGAGTCCATTTTCTTAACGTTTCATTAAAGGCCGGGAATGATGATTATTTTAAACAGCCTGAGGCGTTAGAGAAAATTCAGCAGTTAGAACGGTTCTTGCTGACTATCCCTGAGGTGGATAAAGTTACCTCAGTTGTGGATTATATTAAAGAGATTAATAAAGCTTTTCATAATGAGGATGAGAAATTTTATAAAATTCCTTCTTCTAAGAAATTAATTGCTCAATATCTTCTTCTTTATGGGGCTTCTGATTTAGATGATTTTGTGGGTTCCCGCTGGGCCTGGACGACGGTAGAAGTGAGGCTTAGAGAACATAGCACATTAAAACTTAAGAAAGTTATTGATAAGATTAAAGATTATCTTGCTTTACAGTATCCTGTGGATGTGCAGACAGAGGTTCTCGGGCAGACAGTATTGGAAGTTGAGACAAATAATGCTGTAACGCACGGGCAGGTGCAAAGTCTCGTTTTGGCGATGATTGTGATTTTTGCTATGATGTTTTTTGTGTTTCGTTCTATGCCGGTAGGGCTCATAAGTATTATTCCAAATATGTTGCCATTGCTGATTAATTTTGGGATAATGGGATGGGTAGGGATCCGCCTGGATAGCGCGACGTCGATGATTTCTGCTATTGCCATTGGGATTATCGTAGACGATACAATCCATTTTCTGCACTGTTTTGGCGAAAAGTTTAAGAAAGATAAAGATTACATAAAGGCGGTGCAATATACTCTATTATCTAAGGGCAGGCCGATTATTCTTACCTCGGTTATTCTTTGCTTCGGTTTTGGGGTGGTGATTTTGTCTAAGTTTGTCCCTACATCTTATTTTGGTTTACTCAGTACATTGTTGATATTCAATGCCTTATGGGCGGATTTGATAGTTTTGCCGGCAGTGATTTTACAGGTCAAACCAAAATTTTGAGCCAATATGAGTGATTTTTCTTCTATTGTCAATAATGCGGACGTTTACTACCGGGAAGCTTTCCAGAGAAACATAGGGCTTATTAGTAAAGAAGAACAGGATAAACTGCGCCGTTGTCGTGTAGCTATTGCCGGGATAGGAGGGGTAGGCGGGTTTCATTTAATTAGCCTGGTGCGGATGGGAGTAGGCAAGTTTACTATCGCCGATATGGATTCTTATGAACCCCCGAACATTCAAAGACAGTGTGGAGCGTTTGTTAATACATTGGGGAAAAACAAAGCTGAAACTATGGCAGAGATGGCGTTATCAATAAATCCTTATCTTGATATTAAGGTGTTTTCTGAAAGCGTATCCGAAGATAATATCAATGGATTTTTGTCGGAAGCGGATATTTTCCTTGACGGCATTGATTTTTTCTCCATAGAAGCAAGGCGGGTTATTTTTAGAAAGGTTCAGGAAAAAGGCATATATGCTGTTACTGCCGGGCCCTTAGGCTTTGGCAGCGCGATGCTCATCTTTTCGCCTAAAGGTATGGGATTCGATGAGTATTTTGATATTAATGATTCAATGCCGTACCTTGAGAAAATTGTTGCGTTTGGAGTCGGGTTGGCTCCTGCCGCCCTGCATTTAAGCTATCTTAACTTAGATTCTGTTGATTTGAAATCTAAAAAAGGGCCTTCTTTGGTTTCAGCCTGCAATTTATGCAGCGCGATTGCCACTACAGAGGTTCTTAATATTCTATTAGAGAGAAAAAAATCATTATCTGTGCCGCACTATTTTCAATTTGACCCTTATGGGAAAAAGATGAAAGCAGGATATCTAACGTGGGGCAACAGGCATCCTTTCCAGAGGATAAAACGCTGGTATCTGTTGAGAAAATTTTCCCGCTAAAATAATTTTTAAGTATCAAATAAGTTTGTTCAAAACAAAACCTCTAATATTTGAATTGGTGGGAGGAGAAAAGATGATAAAGAGATGGTGCAGAATCGTTATAAGCGGTGTAATATTAGTTTCTTCAGTATTGGTTTACAATATTTTTGCGCAAGAGCATTCAGCAAAAGCAATTATGGATAAAGTTTTTACAAGATACGACGGAGATGATTCTTATTCCGAGGTAGAGATGGTGCTTTTAGATAAAAAAGGGTATGAGCGCAAAAGGCAGCTTGAAATTTATACAAAAGATTACGGAAAACTTATAAAGACGTATATTAAGTTTACCGAGCCCGCGGATATTAGAGGGACGGCTTTTCTTTCTATAGAAAACGAGGGTAAAGATAATACGCAGTACCTTTATCTTCCGGCATTGGGCCGCGCGCGCAGAATTGTGAGCAGTCAAAAGAAATTGCGTTTTGTGAATACAGATTATACCTATGAAGATATGCAGCGCCGCCGCCCCGAGGATGATAAACATATGTTTTTAAGAGAAGAGGCATGCGGTCAGGGAGAAACGTGTGCGGTGATTGAAAGCGTGCCCAAGAATAATTCCCAGTACACAAAACGCATAAACTGGGTGGATAGGAATAAAGAGCTCATTCTGCGTACTGATTTTTACGGAAGAAACGGGCGTATGATTAAGCGTTTCAAAGTATTATCAATGAAGAAAATAGATAACATCTGGACGGCAGTTGATGTGATTATGGAAGATTTCACTAACAATCATAAGACGGAACTTAAAATTGAGAGTATCAGCTATAATCAGGGGATAAGCGATGAGATGTTTAGCCTGCGCGTGCTGGAAAAAGATTAATGTATATTTTTTGATTGTTATGTTTTTGTTTTTTGTGCCGGCATCCGGGGCAAAGGGAGAAAGTACTATTCAAAGCGGCGGCGAAGTTAATATTAGGCTGTTTCAGGATACGAAAGAAGATACAGCCTATGAGGATCACGAACAGGTACGGACGCAGTTTGATGTATGGACGAAGTTTAAGAAAAATGGATTTAGTGCTTATGTCAGCGGAAGGACAGAAGGGGAATGGCTTATTGGAGACGATACTCAAAAGGATGTCGATGTTACCTTGCGGCAGGCGTATATAAGCGCTGATTCAGACCGATGGGCGCTTAGTTTAGGAAAACAAGTTGTTACATGGGGCAAGTTAGACAATGTTATCGTTGTTGACCGCATCAATCCTCAGGATTTTCGTTGGTTTGTCATGGACGATAAGCAGGAAAGAAAAGACCCGGTATGGATGATGCAGGCACATTATTTTGGTGATAATTATGATGCGGAGTTGTTATATATACCGTTTTTCAGGGCTTCGAAAATTGATTTTTTTGGTTCAGACTGGGCTGTTTTTGACCACTTGAAAGAAGCAGTAGAAAAAGGAAACTACTCCGCGTCAGCTAAGAGTATAATCAGCGGGGTGAGGATTAAGGATAAAGATAAATTGACGCAAGATACTTTTGCCAATGGGGAGTGGGGGATAAGGTTTAGAAATAGAATAGGCAATGTTGACTGCGCGTTTTACTATATGTATATACATAGCCGCGTACCTGTCTTGAGAGAAAAGACATCAAAAGGAAATACCCTTAAGAGATTTCTTTATACGCCGTCCGTAAACAGTCTTAATGAACTGGCGGCTTTGAATCCTGCCAATGAAGATCTTGTTCTGGAAAAAGAATACCCAGGAATGAATGTGATAGGAGGAGATTTTGAGACTATTATTATAGGAGAGTATGGTTTAAGAGGCGAATATGGGTTATTTCTGGGTGCGCCTTATTTGAGGAGTGATTTTTCTTATGTGGAGAAAGATAGGCTTTCTTTCGGGCTTGGCATTGACCATACAACAGCTCAAGACTGGTATTATAATCTTCAGTTTATAGAGGATATAATCTTAGATTATGAAGAATTATTTGCTCAGGAAGAGTACTCTCACGAGATAACTTTTAATCTTAAGAAAGACTTCTTAAGGGGTAATTTACTTTTCGCTTTGGATTGTGCTTACAGCTTATCTTATGGGGACAGTATGTTTAATCCGGAGGTGCGGTATAAGTTTAATGGAGGAGTTGAAGCCGCTCTGGGTGGTTTTATCTTTGAAGGAGACTCTACAACATTGTTCGGAAGGTACAATGCCAAGGACCTTGTGTATATGGAGATGAAATATAGATTTTGATATAAATTACCAGGTATTGTACCGCGTATTGTGTATGAGAACAACTCGTTGAATTTACTGAACTTATTTTACGCGGCACGAATGTACCGCATGACTATATTATTATTTTTGAAAAATCGTAATTAGGATAGCAGGTTTTAATATATTCTAAGTCTTTTGGGTCGATAGTTCTTAAAATATCGGTTTTTTCTGCAAAGAAGTATCTTAGATCAGCGGGAGTAAGTACAAATTTATGCATAAATTTATCATCTGGTGTTCTTTCTCTATAAAACATTTTATACAAGTCTTCCCTCTTTTGTTTTTCCTGTTTTCCTTTGGCAGACCTTAAGTCACAGTACATAGCTATGGCGGGAGCTCCGTTAACCTGAGAGTATACCTTCAAATTTCCCAAATCTTTGAATGATAAAAAATCATATACAAGCTTATGCTTGGGGTGAATGGTTATGCATATAAAGTCCAACGCAAGAAAGTTATCCGCGTAATCAAATATGAGCTTGAAAAGATAGAAAATAAAGAACATTTTCTTAGAATTTGACATTATTGATGTGCCGGCTTTGAAAAGGTCCGTATCGCTTGCCAGCATTGATATCTCGCATAATTTCTTATTATTGTTTCTGAACTGTGCTAATTCATTACGATATATTTTATCCATCGGCAAACCTAAAGGAGAATCTTCTATGAGAGTAGCGGTAGCGAGTACCTCATTTTCTACTATAGCTATGAAAGTAGTTGTCTGGGGAATGATATTGTATATAGAAACCCTTATTTTAGAGGAAGTCTCATTTGTGTAGCCTCTTTTTAAATATTCCTTATATACAAGATGATAAGCTTTTTCTAGTTCTTCTCTTGTCTGCGCGACCCTATAATCTATTAATCTTAAGAAATTTTTTAGGTCTGTTGAAGAATGAGTTTCAGTAATTTTCATAGGTTTGTTTTTAAGGTTCGGTTCCTATTCTGTTGAGCTGCTCGATAAGGATATTCTTGCCAATGTATTTTATAAATTTTCTTCTGTCCCGGGGGTGCATTTTAGAAAATTCAATTCCTATGCTATAACCGGAGAGATTAGGAGATTTTTCTCTGCACCAGACAATTTTCCCTTTAACGGTTATAGGTTGAGGTTCATGAGGAAGTTCTATTTTAAGATTGATTTCCGTATCTTTCTTAAGTTTTATCTTGCTGTTCAATTTTAACCCGTCTCCTCCTATATTCTCTACAAGAAGGGGGCCTGTCCATTCCGAAGATGAAGGTAACTTATAAAATATCCTCAGTGATAGATTGAGGCGGTCACTTTTTCTTTTATCCTGAGATACTAAAGATTTAATCTTATCTAATTTCATAATTAATCTATTGTGTAATAAGGCTTGTTTAAGTTTAAAACATCTACGCCTTTATTATTTACTATTTTATTGTAAATGTCAATGTTATTATAAAAAATGGTTTTTTGCCGTCCGGGGGTATTAATTGCCTTATTGAATTATGTGCTAAATTATTGTGCGTCCGGAAATAACGGGGCATGTCGTATTCTTGAGTTTGGTATAGATAGTAATCGAGGCTTTATACATTCGCGCCGCAAAAACTCCAAGCTTTCTCCGATGGAATAATCGGGGCAAGCAGACAGGGGATTGTATAGGCGGTGCTCAGTATATTCCGCTTGAGGAACCCTCAGGCTTAGCCCGGGCGGGCTCTATTTGGCTGATTTTACATGTGTGCGCCTAAGAAATTTATTTTTACTTGTTTTGAAAGCGGTAATTTCTGGCAATTTTGCCGCTTTGGCTTTGTACAGTTTGTTTATCTTTCTAAAATCGCGCCTTTCGTATATTGGATTGTATATTTTTAATAGTTTTCTAACAGGGGGTGTTTAACGTATAAGAAATTATCTGCTTTATAATTATGAGGTGTTTATAAAACGCGTGTTTAACTATTTTTTGCGAGCTCAATCATTATTTTCCTGAGGTTGTTCGCGATATTTTGATAAATATCAATATTTTCATCTTTTTCTCTGGCGAGTTTATCAACGGTTATTTTTTTGCCGAAAGTTACAGTTACTTTTGCCGGCCGGGGGAGAATTCTGTGTCGCGGCCACGCCTTGAATGTCCCCTTTATATAAACCGGGACAATAGGTATATTCAGTTCTTTTGCGATGATGCCGATGCCTTTCTTGAAATTCTTTATTGTGCCGTCAGGGGAGCGGACGCCTTCGGGAAACATACAGAGAATTTTCTCGTTGCGCAGGATATACGCGCAGGCCTGCATTGTTTCAACTAAATGCATAACAGGGTCAATAGACACAAAACGAAATAGTTTTGTAGCCCAGCGGATATAAGGGCGCTCGAAATATCCGCTGTATCCCAGGAAGTAAACCCTGTTTATTACAGACGGCCACAACGCCCCGGCGATAATTATTCCGTCTAAGAAGCTGGTGTGGTTAGGAGATAATATATACGGAGTGTCTTTTGGGATATTATATTTATTTTTTACCCGAAGCGCGAAAATAACCCGGCATAAGAAGGCGACTGCTGCGCCTGTAAAGAAATTAATTATTTTCTCAAGCGCATTCTGGTGTATGCGTATTGATTTTATAATGCTGACAGGCGTTTCGTTATACAGGATATCTTGCCATTGAGTTGAAGTTGCCCCGGGCGGGGGTTTGCGCCTTGATGAAATTAAGTATAATTTCATAAGGGCGTCACGCACAGTAAAAATGTCCAGAGCGTCTTCGTCGTTTATCCTTATACCCGTAACTTTTTGAAAACCTAACAAGAGTCCTATTTGTTCAAGAGAGTCGAGCCCTAAATCCAGTTCAAGGTGGTCGTCTAGGTGGACAGGCCTGCCTACGCTTTCTTTAAGATAATTCATCGCCTTGCGGCAAATAGGAGAATTCAGAAGGTATTTATCGTCGGATTTAATATGGGTTGTTTTTTCTGCAGTGACGAAAGACGAATATTCTTGTTCTATTTTGTAACGTTTTATTTTCCCTATTTCTGTGCGTGGAAGTTTATTGCTTGTAATTGTATATTTCTTGATTCTTTTATATGAAGGGAGACGGCGCGACAAATTTTCTATTTCAAAACGGATTCTGTCTTTTACCTGCTGAATATGCCTGGTGCGAAACTGCTTATAATCAGGGACAATTACTGCGCTTAAAATATTCTGGTTACCCGATGGGTCTTTAGATAAAAATACGCATATTTCTTCAATATAGACGCTTTTTAAGTAATAATTCTCCAGATCATAAGGGTTTATATTCTTGCCGGAGCTTAAAACAATAATTTCTTTTTTTCTGCCTTCAAGGTAGAGAAAGCCGTTTTTATCCATAAAACCCAGGTCTCCGCTTAAGAACCATCCGTCTTTATACGCTTTAACGGTGAGGTCTTCTTCTTTGTAATAGCCTTTGCTTACATTGTCTCCTTTTATAAATATTTCTCCCTTTCCGCCGTCCTCGGAGTCAATTTTTATCTGTACGTCCGGTATTGGTCTTCCGGCAGAGCCGATTCTGTATTCTCCCGGAGTGTTAAAAGAGACAACTGGAGAGGTTTCTGTTAAGCCGTAGCCTTCAAGTACAGTGAAGCCCCAGCTGTAGAAATCATAAGCAATGTTTCTGTTCAATTTAGCGCCTCCGCTTATCATAAAACGCAGCTTTCTGCCGAAACGGGAGTGTAAATCAACAATTATAAATTTTGCGAGATTAATCCCTGTATATTTCCTCAAAGGCAGCACGGTCTTAAGGAGCAGAATTAATAAAAGCCTCTTTGCGACAAAAAGGCTTTTTATAGTCTTTTTTATTTTCTGGTGAAGAAGGTTGAATATGCGCGGTACGCCCACAAAGATAGTAACGCCGGTTTTTTTCATGCATTCCATAATCTCCTGAAAGTCATAATAAAGAGGGAAGCTTATCCTTGCCCCTGAGAGAAGAGGGAGGAGCATTGTTACCATTAGAGGGTAGGCGTGGTAAAAGGGGAGCAGAGCGATAATGCAGTCATTTTCATTCATAAGCTTCAATTTCTTTAAAGATTCTACATTGGCCAGTATATTCTTATGAGTAAGCATGACGCCTTTTGGCGCCTGTGTTGTGCCTGAAGTGTAAATTATAAGCGCAAGGTCATCGGGTGTTGTTTCTTCTGCGGTGTATTTTTTAGCGGTGTCTATTCCTTTCAGGGTTTGTTCAAAATCAACAGCAAGAGTATTTATGGAAACTGACTCAGCGGCGTGCTTTATGCGTGGGTAGACGTTTATTGAAGTAAGGACAATTTTCGACTCCGAGTGCCTTAGGAATAGTTCTATCTCCTCGTATTCCAGCTTGTGATTCATAGGAACAGCTACCGCGCCTATTCTCATAAGACCTAAGAATGCTATAGGCCATGAAGGGCCGTTGTCTATTACGATCGCGACTTTATCACCTTTTTTGATGTTATTTTCTAACAAAAAAGAGGATAGGCTTTCTATCTGTTTATAGAGGCCTTTATAAGTCAGATGAGCATAATTTTTATCTTTCTTATAGTATATAATATCTTTTGAGGGATATTTGTTGTAAGCGGCGAGGAAGGCCTCGAATATATTTTTATAATCAAGTATCATCAGAAATTATTATACCAGAGAAAACAATAGTGGCAAGGAAACAGAAATTATGATAGCGGTTAGCGGATCGTATATTAAGGTGTAGGTGATAAATATATATACATCGTAGAGTTAAAAGTATACAGACATCGTAGAGTTGATATTGATTGTTACTAACTGTAGTTATATCAGTATCTAC
>Ga0164318_10007403_pt1 | contig 10637 bp, 11 predicted proteins | sample GuaBasSedimGuay9_FD_113734 | JGI IMG/M metagenome (GOLD analysis project Ga0164318, IMG submission 113734) | Subseafloor sediment microbial communities from Guaymas Basin, Gulf of California, Mexico - Guay9, Core 4571-4, 0-3 cm | ecosystem: Environmental > Aquatic > Marine > Hydrothermal vents...
ACAGTAATATTGCCAATAGTCTCAGTATCTATCACGAGACTGCTCTGCTTCTCCACAATAAACAGCGTCTTACCCTCCACAACACAATATCCCTCTGCAATTGGTTCCACCTTCACAATATAAGTACCATTCCACTCAGGCACAAACAATGACGACTCAACAACATCCCCTGTCGGCGTCACAACACTCAACACATACGGAAAATCAACAACATCAAGAGTAATATTCTTCACAGTAACCGTAACATTCACACCCTCCCCCTCATCATAAATAGGCTTATCAGTCATCGGAAATGCAAGCAACGTATCAATCGCAGTCACAGTAAATCGCGCAACATTATAGTCAAGCACACCACTGCTTGAGTTCAGGACAAAATACATCTCATAATTATCTGGCGCTGTCAAATCAAATGTTAACTGTTCTGTTACCTGCTCCCCAACATCCAGTGCCAGTATATCAACATGACCTGTCATGGAAGGATGCGTACCGAAATAATCCAGCCTTGAATTGAGTTGGGTATTACCCGTATTGTGAACAGTCACATCAAGAACAACTGTACTAGGTTCATAAAACTCATCAGAATCCACCATAACAAGACCCCTCATACTGCTATCTGAACCAACACTTAGCATAGTATAATTTTCTGCAAGAATAGTCCCGAAATTCGCAAGATACACCCTTGGAACATGCCACGTCTCATTATAGATAGTAAAATTATATTCACGAACAATATTACCCGCAGGCACATCTATTATGTCCTTTATTGTCGTATTCGCTTCAGGCACAAAAACCCAAAGCATAGCATCTTCAATATACGTATCAGAACTAACATTAACTGCCAGGTTCACAGTATCACCAACATTATAGTTGAAACCATCCGCCTCGATACCAATCCAAATATTCTGTGATTCCACACTAAATGACTGGGACCAGCCAGTATTCACTGATATCAAATTCCTGTTCTTCGGCACCGAAACCACAGAATTTGACTCCACATATTTGAAATTTCTTATCTTCCCATCAGGAGACGTAGCAACCATAATGTTCCCCTCCGGCACATAAAGACTACTGCCCGTAAATGTGGGAGCACTTACACTATAAGAACCAGACACATGAAGCGTATCATAAACCACCTGTATGACATCCGCATGCTCTTCATCAACTTCCTTTGCCAGAAGATCCGTAGATACCACCATACCCCCGTCTATAATCCATGGCGAAATTACCTCAATCATATCCACATATTTCATGTACATCTTAATTGCCTGAACAGTCACAGTAACTGGCTCGAACATAACCACAAACGAAGGTTGCATAACTTCATCTTCAGGGGTTGCTGGAATCCAGCCAATATATGCGGGAATAGTCAGGATTGACTCAGCATCTGCAACAGTCATACTATATACCCATCTGGGATCATACTTCCCGGGAATACAATAACCAAAAACACATACGTCAGGCGGTGGGTTCAGGGACTCCTCCTGTTTCCCGGCAAAGTGGTCCAATGTTGGCTTTACACTGATTTCATGTCCCATGACTCTCCCAATATATAACTTATATATCTGTTCCACATCAGTATTAGCTATCGCCTCTTTACCAATCAAAAGAACCTCGTTTATCCAGTCTGCCTTATCTTGCGGATAATGTGTATCAAGACTACTTTTTGTATCCTGTGTTCGCGCATCTATCGAGTTTGCTTCGTCAGCGCAAATCACTGTATACACTGCCGGCTTCATTACATATTCATTGACAGTCCCGACAATATTCTTATCACTTATCATATCATTAAATTCATTGATAGCATTCCGTATATTAGTTATGGAGTTTATCACAGAATCCATACCATCAACATCTATGCTAGTTTCCGAATCAATAGTTATTAGAATATTTTTGAATCTTTCAAGTTCAGAACTGATTTTATCATCTGCATAGTCCATCTTATCCTGAAGATTATTCAACAAATCACCCGCAGTGACACCTTCATCTACCTCTATCCCAAGCAGGAGCGTATAAACATGATTCGTCAAAGTATAACCTGTCTTTCCGGATATTTCGCGCAATTCATCTTTTGAGCACGTTCCAATATCATCAATCCCTTTTGTTATTGACTGATAAACCGGCGGATCATAGATATTTATTTGGTTCCTGTAAATATTATCTCCCGCCGTCACAGTCAGAGTACGTGTTCCTTTATGAAACTGAGCAGTATCTATATTAAAGACGACATCTACTCCATGCGCAGTCTGGTGAAATGTATCTATATCAACTGTTACGTCTATTTCAAGATTAGTACTCACATCGACATTCAACTCAGCACCGAATGGAATATCTGACGGATGAATAACCCGGGTTATTGATCCTCCGTCAACAGATATACTATATGTCTCCAATGCTTTGTAGCCCTCCCTATTGGTTACAGTCAATGTAACCATATAGTCTCCACTCATCGAATACGTGTGCATAGTATTTTGAGTTTTTGAAGTTTCACCATCTCCGAAGTCCCAATGATATAACTGAATTGGAAAGCCCGCAGGATCGTAGCTGGTTGAATTAAAGTATGCATTCAAACCAGACACAGTATAAACGAAAGAAGCAACAGGCACTATTATAAAGATACTGGTCAGGTTCAGCTCATCTAATTCAGACTCATCTACAACAACAAATTCAGTATCTATGATATAAATTTGATTTGACGGATCTGACTGAAATGGAGAATAACTTGCATCAAGAACCGCACTGCTCGGGCTTGAAACATCAGCATCCACAGGATCAAATTCTGCATCAGCAATATGACACTGAGTTGACGGATTTGTTTGAATCGACGATGCGCCCGCGTCAAGAACAGTACTGTTTGGAGTATTTGCGCTAGCATTAGCAATTATAAACTCCGCATCCGTCAACTCAATTTCAATAGCATAAACTGGCGTTATCAGTAAAATAAGCATAAACATAATCCAAACATAAATGATAGTTCTCATCTAAGCTCTCCTCATCTCTCTTTCATACATATAGATTATCCCGATTTGTATAGGAGAGCTATAGCAGATTGTAAAAGACATTGACCTTGACTGCCCCAACCACTAGATTTCATATATATAATCTGTCGTTTGTCTCTTTGAATATCTTCCTCGATACTTAGCGAACCTTTCGTGTATTCATATAATCCAACGCCAAAATTAGTTGTATTTTTATTATAAATCTCTTCGCCATTCACCTTTAATACCCCATAATTATCATGATAAGAATAAAGGTTTCGTAAATACGAAGTCCATAAAATATCTGCGTCATACACGACTATTTCTGAAGGTATCAGAAAAGAATAAGTATATTCATAGAGTCTTAGCCTCCCCCCAATCAGTAACCTGTCCGCCTCAGGATACTTATAGCTATAGTAATTTACACCCGCCTTATTATAGTTCGCACCCATCCTATCCGTAACACGCCATATCGCCTGACCTAGCGTAGTATCTGAAGGTACCTTGTTACGATCATCCACATCATTCCAAAAAACCATATCCCCCATATCCTGCTCATTAGTAAGCCAAGCCGCAATCCACCCATCACTCTTCACCCTCACAGTAACATCAGTAGAAAACGGCACATCAGTAACAACACCATCTATAACCTCAAGATCCGGCGCCTCACCAGTATCCCGGCCATTACGATAATTATGCCATATAGTAATCGTCCCCTCAACATACTGCCCACTAGACACTCTAACATAATCAAACTCCTGTATAGCCCGTGACAGATCAATCTCCGGGAACTCACTCATCTTATAATACGCCATAATATAAACATTAGAAGTATCAATCTGATTACCCGCACTCGCACTACCCGCAAGCATAAAAACACCTAACATCACACCCAACAAAAAAACAAATCTCATATCCATCATCCTCCAATAACCTCTTTAGGCGGCTCCTTAAGCTCGATAATCACAGAAAACCCATTATCCTCAGGAACACTAACATTTCGCCCATCATCAGACACATTCCCTGTAGCATCATCAACACCCACAGAAATATCCGTACTGTTATCACCCACCGAAACATCCTGCCCGGTACACCCAGATAAAACAACTACAACAGCCAGAAACATCAGTACCCGAATCATATCACATCAACCAAAAACAAATTCAATCCTTCCAAATATAGTAAACGCTATAACTTTTTGGACTAATGGCGTTTCCATATAGATTAAGGTCTATTGGTTCTTGGCTAAGTTTGTCCATTTAGTAACGACCTTAACTATAACCAGACAGCCAACTTTAAATAATGACCCTGTTCCAAAAAACCCAATCAAAGCCACTTAAGCCTTCTGAAATACAACGCAAGAAAAACAATACTAAGAACCATAACCCCGATAATAACATAAAACCCATATACATAATCCGAAAGCGGCAGATAATCAAAATTCATCCCATATATCCCGCTAATCAGCGTCGGCACCATAACAATCGCAGCAACAGCCGTAATCTTCTTCATAACCACACTCAACTCATTTGAAACAATAGTCGACTGCATCTCAAAAAGATTATTAATAATATCCCTCTGGATCTTCACAGCATCAATCAACTCCATAGTATCAAGATACAGATCCTCAAACAACTCAACACACTCCCCCCTAAAAGGCTTCAAATACCCTTTGCGGAGTATCTTCATAACCTCAAGATTAGCCGAAAGAGCACTATGAAAATAAGCAAGAGTCGTATTCAGCGAAAGAATCTTCTGCACATTCTCCTTACTGATATCAAAAATCTTCTCCTCAATAAAATCCGATGTATCCCCAACCCGATTAATGACACCCAGATACTCCTCATTAATCTTATCAATAACACTAAAAACAACCCCGGGAGCACCCTGCCTGAAAATAAATTTTCCGCGCCCATAATTAAGCAGCTTCGCCAAAAGATCCACACTCTTCACAGACTTCCTACAGACGGTAATAACAAGATTCTTCTTAACAATAAAACCAATAGGAATAGTAACAATATCATCATCTTCATGAAAAGGCGCCCTGTAAACCACCAGAACATAATCCTCACTCTCTATCCTTGACCTCTCAGTCTCATCGAGACAATCCTCAAAAACCTCAAGATCAATTTTAGCCATTCGAGACAAATAACTAAGCTCATCAGAACTAGGATCAACCACCCGGACCCACATAAGCCCTGACTTCAGACCAACATCATCCAAGCGCTGCTCAACTACCAGATTATCCTTCAAACAATAAGCGCGTACTGCCATTCATAATAAATGTCCTTCATACTTTATAAAAATATATGACAACAATCCGCAAAGAATTAGACAATCTCACTCATCCTCTACCCCAGGCTGCGCCATCTGCGACGCCCTAAGCATAATATCATCTCTGTGAACCACACTCTCCTTAATCCTCCCTGCAAACTCAACAGCCTTGGAAACATCACCAAGCTTAATATAAGTATCTGCAATATGCCACAAAAGAAACTCATCATCCGGGCGCGCCTCAAGCATAGAAAGATTAATCTCAAGCATCGCATCCCAATCCTTCTGAAAATACGCATCTGTCGCCCTCTTAAGCATCTCAGCATCATATATCGGATGAACCATCACAACACCTCAAAAACAATAAAAACAATAAATAATATATAGTAACTCAAATATTATATACATACAGGTGATTTTCATAGTATGGGCAAGAACAAAACTGGTAATATTCGACAATCTTTATCAGGAAGGAGAAAAAGACATCCTCTTCAACTACTCCGGGCCGCACCCCGAAAAATTCTACAACAAGATACGCTCAATGATGCACGACATATTCAACATCCCGAAAGGCCGCATCCAAGAGATGAACTACACATGGGAAACACAGGACAACGCAGACAAATTCAACATCCGATGGCGCGTCGTCAAAGAGATGGACATATACACATACCTCAGGTACGACATAATAATCAACGGGAACTCCAAAGAAAATCAGGGCTCAGTCTCCGTAAGACTAAAGCCAAGAATAATCACAGAATACCCGCAGGACACACTGATCCAGCAATCCATCCTCTACGAAATGGCGCGCCGCTTCTGGCACAACGCATTCTACGCCAAGCAAAGGCAGAAATGGATGGAAGACGGAAGAAACCTGGCCGCGGAATTCGAAAACACCCTAAAGGAATATGGAGAAGAGCTGAGACACCATGGCAGAATTAAAGTACACTGACGAACTCACCCATGAATCAGACAACATCGTCATAAAATTCAAGGGAAAAGAACCATTCCGCCTCAGGAGACACGTACAAGACATTGTTCTGAAAACCCTTGAGATAGACACACCAAAATTCTACCTGCGCTACCTTGGCTGGGACTCAACATGTGGCACATTCAAAGCAGAGTGGCAGGCCTACAAGCCATGGGACAGATGGACAAGAATAAACTTCACAATACGAACATGGGGCGAACAGACACTAGGAGACCCTGAAAAAAACGGTTGGGCGAGGGTGAAACTAGTAGGCACTCTCGAGACAAAATACGAATACACCCACAGCATCCAAAGATCACTCTGGTGGTCCTACAACTACCTCTTCTACAACAAAAATCGCCAGGAGATATTCGAAGAAGCAAGAGACCTCTACTTCAGGCTCTTCAACGAGCTAAAAAAACTATACGGAATATACAAAAAAGAAGACACCGTAGCCACAAGAATCTAATATTCTCTCATCCTGTCCTGCATATTCTTCAAAATATCAAGTATATGCTCATTCTGTGTCCTCAAATCCTTTATCTCAAGAAGAATCCGGCTCACATCAGAAGAACCAACACCACTTCCACCAACAGCAGAAGACGCCTGCCCAAAAAACTCCTTTCTATCCTCTGTCGTCGAAACATGCTCCCGCGGCACCAAAATAGGCTCATCCCTACGCGGGGGCTCCCTGTCCATAGCCTTCGGAAAGACAAGCGGATCAGTAAGCTCAGGCGCCTGCTGATTCGAAACCCCATCCCTGCCCACAAACGGATCCTGATCCTGCACGCGCCCCGGCTCCACAAGCGGCACAGGGGGCTCCGGCTGCATCTCCTGCCTGTAAGCACTACTCAACTGCCCACCACTACCCTCGAGCACCTTCTTCGAATAAGCATTAGAATCATCAAATGCAGAATTAATTTCATCATCAATACTCTTCTTATGAAACGTCATCTTCAGCTTATCCACAAACCCGCCACTTATCACAACCACCCACAAAACATCAGACCAGAAAAATTATTTATTCTGGCTCGTGCAATAATACATACAACACAATATACTATTTAACACATTAGAATATATAAATATTGAACTTTTGCGGATAATCATGACAGACCAGGAAAAAAAGAAAGACACTGGAAACACAAAAGAAAAATACACAGACAACAGGTGGACTGAAGACAACGCCCCCGTCAACTACATCATCGGAGTCACCCCCGGATTCTCACAGTTTGAGCAGGGCGAAGAAAAACTCACAAACATGGGTCTTGCCCGGAAAATCATGAAAGCCGCGCGCTTCGGCTTCGACTTCTGCCAGATAGACTACGAAGCCCTCTCGGAAATGTTTGAAGCTGATATTAAGGAGCAGGTTGCGCACATCAAGAACAGCCAGGGAAATATAGACATAGGCCGCAAATTCGAAGTAGGCCTCCACCTCCAGACCGATCTCGATCTGTGCATCGCTGGCGCTTATGAATGGAAAATCATGCACGACCGCCTGACAAAAGGCGCATTCTCAGCAAAGAGACTAGTAGAAGCAAAGTACTTCCTCTTCCACACCTCATCCCGCATAAGGCCCCATGTAACATTTGACGTAGGTCAGCAGGAGCCAAGAGTAGCCCTGTACTCCTTCGACGGCACAAACCTGGCACAGTTCATGCAGGAAGTAGATGATGGCAAATTTGTAGACCCGGCAAGAGGAACAGTAACATGCCCTACATCGACACCAGATGGCAATAAATTTGTAAGCATGCGGGACTGGTTCATGGGACGGTTCATAACCATACTCTTCAATGCCATGGGTGCACCAGCAGATGTAAGCACTGTCGCATTCTTCGACGACTTCATGCTGGAACAAAACGGTACCGGTTTTCAGGCAGGATATGACCTAAACGTGGAAAAGTACAAGAAACTCACAGATGAATTGAACGAAGAAATGAAAACACGAAAAAAAAATATAAGTGCTGCATGGAAAAATGAACAAACGCAACTTTTAATGCAAAAACAATATTATCAACAAAAAAATATGGTATTTCCCGCTCAATTTGAAATTAGACTTAAAGAAATCGAAGCAGATATACAAGCATTAAATTCTGGATCTATGGAGGAAGGTATACAACAAGATGTATTAAGAGAAAAACCACACATCGAAGAAGGAATCAAAGCAGTTAGCACAGTAAGATCATACCTCATGAGAACAGAATTCAAAGACGTCTTCGCATTCTGGCGCCGCCACGGCTCAGAAGCAGAAGAACAGGTAGCCTACCGTGTCATCGCAAAATACATGTGGCTAACCCACGACCCGATTTGGGCAGACATTGTAGGCATGCAATACGACCCCGACCAGATAACCTGGCGCAACGAAATAGGGTACGAATATTACTCAAAAGACAAAAAATCACAGGATAAGAATGGCCCCACACTAAAAATACTCGTTGAAAAACTAATCACCGCTGTTGCAGCAAAATACATACAGGGACACCTCTTCGTAAAACACGAAAAATGGTCCATGAAAGCAGATGACAAAGACTTAACATCCCACATCTCAGTATACGAATACACCAAACAGGCAAACCTAAAAATATACCTCGAGACAGCCATGCCACCACAGGGTCAGGAGGGCCAGCTAAGAATTATGAGCGCCAGCGACCACGTAAAAGTCGTAAAAAATCTTGACATGGGCAAAATCACCTCGTATTGCCTTGACTTCGAACACCTCACAGTAAACTATATCTACGTCAACGAAGACGTCGGATCACTCCCGGACGGCGACGCCAAATACATAACCATGGTACACATTAACGCGCCCCGCCCTATCATGGGCGCACACGCACCTGTAGAGAACATATCACGCGATATGCAGGTAATCTACCGCTGGCTCCTCCTCATGCGCCAGAAAGGCATGAAAAACGCCTACCTCATCTGGGAAATGGGCTCTTATGGCGTAAAAGAAAGCGCAGTAGCATTCCGCAAACTCATGGCAGAACTCAACAAAGACACAGACCCCCTTCACCTTCCAAAAGAATTCTACGGACTCGACGAGATGTTCGAACAGCAGCAATGGGTAAACATGAGAGAACATGCATACGACGCACTGAAAGGCCTCATAGCAAACCCCGAAGAAGACCACGGCCTCCTCTCAACAGAAGCAGTAAAGAAAAACAAGCTAAACGAATGGCTTGCAGGACGATACAAATAACAATAACAACAGCGATAACAATAACAATAACAAGGTAACACCCAATGTGCCCCGACGAAACCGACGGCTTTCTCGAAAACCGCGCCAAAAAAAAGAAAAAACAAGACATCTGGCAAAAAGAAAAATACAGATAACCCATAACCACAAAAAACTTTTGAGATTTAACGAAGTTGTCGCTTGCGACAGTTTGGGAAAATGCGAGTTGAGCATTCTCCGTTAAATCGTTTGTTAAATGCCCCGAACGAAGTGGGAGTCACAGACGTCGTCGAAGATTTCGTAGAAAGCGAAGAAGTTGTCTGGGCAAAAACTATTTTAATGCTTGGAGTATATCAAATAACCCATTGTTATAATCGTTTCTAAAATCAGCATATTTTTTCTGTTTTAGTAAATACGGGATTTTACACTTTTCCATCAAAATAGGGATGATTTTGATTTTTCCACTTTCTATTTCATCACAATATTTTGAATGCCATTCTCTTTCAACCCAATTAGATTTTATAGAATTCTTAGATAAAATAACGAGAACAAAATCACATTCTTCTAATCCCTCGTTAATTTTTTTAGGAATAGAATCACCAACTTTTATTATCCATTCATCTAACCAGACATCATGACCATAGTTAGATAAATCCACAGATAACCATCGTGCAAGTTGAGATTCTTTAGAGGAATAGGATATAAATACACATTTTCCCTTTTTTTCTTTCTTAAATCTCGCATAATAATATCGCTCAGAAAGTTGGTTTTCAATATAAGCGAATTCTAGAAGTAATTCATACCTTTCTTCATTTATTGGATTTTTAGATCCAATCCCTATTAATTTCCATATCTTGTCCCTACGCTTAATTAAATCATCGGTAGTTATCGGAGCTAAGAATTTATAATCTATCTCATACCACCAACCACACATCAACATATCGCCAAAATAAATAATGCCTTTATGTGGTGCATCATCATCGTAATATCCTATCTTGCCTTTATGTTTACCTCCTGTAATTTTTACGGGTCCCCATTCTAAATCCATCATATCATTGAGTATATTATATAGATAATTTAAGTTTTTGCCCAGATAATTGCATTTAACAATAATTAATCAGGTACTCACCCTGACTGTGGTCGTTAATTATATAACCGCGTTCTAACGAAGTAATATCATGTCACCGCCTAAAAGACGGGGTCCCAAACAGCGAATACAACAAATCCCTTGTCCTCATTGCGG
>Ga0164318_10007405_pt1 | contig 10637 bp, 5 predicted proteins | sample GuaBasSedimGuay9_FD_113734 | JGI IMG/M metagenome (GOLD analysis project Ga0164318, IMG submission 113734) | Subseafloor sediment microbial communities from Guaymas Basin, Gulf of California, Mexico - Guay9, Core 4571-4, 0-3 cm | ecosystem: Environmental > Aquatic > Marine > Hydrothermal vents >...
CCCCGGCCAGGGCCCGGCCCAGCTCCACGGCGTTTCTCTCGGCCGGGCTCCAGCCGGCCCGCAGCTTGACGGTGAGCGGCAACTCGCTGGCCCGGCGCACCGCCGCCGCCACCTGGAGGGCCCGCCGCGGTTCGCGCAGCAGCGCCGCCCCGGCGCCGGTGCCCACCACCTTGCGCACCGGGCAGCCCATGTTGATGTCGATGCCGTCGAAGCCCAGTTCCGTGCACAGCCGGGCGGCCTCGGCCAGGGCCGGGGGACGGGACCCGAAGAGCTGGGCGAACAGGGGCCGCTCGGCGGGCTGGAAGCGCAGCAGCTGCAGCGAACCCTGCTGGCGCCTCAGCAATCCCTCGGCCGAGACCATCTCGGTGACCACCAGCGGACAGCCCAGTTCGCGGTTGAGCAGCCGGTAGGGTGAATCGGTGACCCCGGCCATGGGCGCCAGCCACACCGGCCACTCGATGTTCAACCCGCGCAACTTCAACACCGACCACCTCCCGGAAAGGTCGCGGCAGCGCCGCCCGGGCAGTGTAACCACGACCGGGTCGAGCGTAAAGCCGTCACCGGCTCCGGGGGTTCTCAAACGCCGGGGGATCTCCTATACTCTGGACCCAGAGATGTCCCCACGCCCGCGATACCTGGTGTGCCTGCTGGCCCTGCTGCTGGCGGGAAGCGTCGCCGCCGCCGCGCGGCTGACGGTCACCGTAGTCGGCTCCGGCACCGTGGCCTGGGATCCCCCCGGCACTCCCTGCGGCGACGACTGCCGGGAATACCCCACCTGGACGGTGGTCACCCTCACCCCCACGGCCGCCAGCGGCTGGAGCTTCGGCGAGTGGCAGGGCCCGGGCAGCGGCAGCACCCAGCACTACGTCTTCATGGACGGCGACAAGTCCCTGACCGCCGTCTTCCGCCAGGACCCCGGCACCCCCACCACCATCGAGGTCGCCGCCGGGGAGATCGTCAATGCCGACATCCTCGGCCTGGGAGTCAACTTCCACATCATGTTCGTTCCCCAGGACGGCACCGACCGCCGGGCTTTCTACGACCTGTTGAAACAGTCCGGGGTCACCTGGATCCGCGTGGTACCCCAGTTCTACGAGTGGGAGAACCGCGACAACGACGACGGCAACCCCTGGACGGAACCGGCCACCTTCCTGGACGACAACTTCCCCGGCTTCGCCTGGAACCGGGGCGGACAGCTTCACTACGGGTTCCAGAGCCTTCTCGACAACTGCCAGGCGGCCGACATCTGGCTGGAGATCAACAACTGGGAGGTGGCGCTGAAAGACTGGCTGCAGCCGGGCTTCTACAGCGATCCCGATTCCTACCCCATCTCCTACGAGCGCTTCAACGCCGACGCGGCCGAGTTCGGCGAGAACCTGGCGGCGCTGATCTACTACCTCAAGACCCGGGCCAACGGCGGCCGGGGCTACGACTGCGTCAAGTACTGGGCGGTCTGGAACGAACCCGGCGGCGGGCACCCGGGACAGGATTTCATCAACTTCGACTTTCCCGGCACCATGAACCTGCTCTACCAGAAGGTCCGGGCCCACCTGCAGCTGTACGACCAGCTGCAGGGCACCAGCGTGGACCAGCAGGTACAGGCCATCGGCTTCGAGGGCTTTCCCAGCTACCGCGACAGTCCCCAGGCGGGACACCCCATGGAGACATGGGAGGAGATGGTCGGCCGCGGCATCATCCAGTACCTGGAGGAACCCGACGGCCTGCCCGGGGAGATAACCAACTGGCCGGACGGCGATCCCAACATGGACATCATCGCCTTCCACGACTACTGGAGCGTTTTCGATTTCGACCAGAACAACCCCCACCAGGACAACCAGGGCACCCTGCGCGCCCGCTTCCTGGAGCGGTTGGTGCGCCGCACCCTGGAGCAGATCCGCCAGTACGACGTCGACGGTCAAATCGAACCGGTGTTCATCGGCGAGCTGGGCTCCAAGCCCTACAAGGAAAACCCGGGCAGCTTCCAGCAGTCGCTGTACATAATGGAAGGAGCCCTGCGGGCCCTGCAGATAGACGGTCTCAAGGCGGTCAACAAGTGGTCTTTCAACACCCACTACGAGTGGACCATGATCTCCTACCCGGGCTTCGACTGGGAGATGCCTCCCCTCGGCAGCGTGCACCCGGTGGCCGCCAGCTACTATCCCTTCAAGCTGGTGGCCGGCAACCTGCCGCGCCATTCCGACGTGGTGCGCACCACGGTGCTGGGCGGCAGCGATGCCAGCTCCGCCGGCCAGGGTTGGACCATCGTCGAGACCCAGCGCCTGTGGGCCACGGCGGTGCTCACCCCCGCCAGCGACCTGGTGCTGTTCGTGGTCAACGATTCCTACGAACCCGAGCCGGTACACCTGCTGCTGGGTCCGGGCATCTCCCCCGCCCTGGAAAAGCAGTTCGTCACCTCGACCTCCTACCAGCAGATCGCCAGCACCGAGCTGGACCGGCAAGCGGGCGGGGAGTTCGTCGACGAGGTCCCCGCCCGCAGCATCGTGGTCTACCGGGGCAGCTACAGCGGTACCAGTCCACACTGCCGCGACGAGGTGACCGTGGAACTGCCAGACGGCAGCACCAGCGACTGCACCCCCTACCGCTGCCGCCAGGGCGCCTGCCTGGACTCCTGCGCCGGCGACGAAGACTGCGCCCCCGCCTATTACTGCTCGGGCGGAAGCTGCCGGGGGCCCGACGACGGGGAGCCCGACGCGGACGGCGGCCTCCCGACGGACGGCGACGCCCGGCCGGATGACGGCGGCAACGGCGACGACGGGCCGGCGGCGGGCGATGACGGAGATCCCGGCGGGGAGCAGGCGGTCGACGGCGACGATGGCTACGACGACGGCGGCAGCGGCGACGACGGCGGCAGCGGCGACGACGAAGCCGACGCGGCCGGCCCGGCGGACGAGGGCCCGGCGGCCGGCGGCTGCGGCTGCACGGCCGGCGGCACTTCCGGCCGGTGGCAACCGTGGCCGTGGCTGCTGCTGTCCCTTTCCTGGTGGTACCGCCGGCGCCGGCGCGGCTGACCGCGGATCACCCAACCCGGTGGAGGAGCGACGTCATGAGCAGAGCGGAGACGACGATAGTGGCAACCACCCTGCTGCTGTTGCCGGTGCTGGGCGCCGGGCAACGGGCCCGGGCACAACCCTACCCGCCCAGCCCCGTCATCACCGGGGTGCAGTTCTATCCCGCCACCTTCGAGCACGACAAGGCCCCGGGCAGCGACAACTGGCCCATCACCTGGGCCGACGATGACAACCAGTACACCTCCTGGGGAGACGGCGGCGGCTTCGGGGGAACCAACCAGGTCGGCCGGGTCAGCCTGGGAGTGGCCCGGGTCTCCGGACCCCACTCCGGCTACAGCGGCCACAACATCTGGGGCGGCTACAACTCCGACGTCCCGGCCACCTTCGGGGGCAAGAGCTACGGCATCATCTCCATCGCCGGCATCCTCTACATGTGGGTGGCACCGGGCTCGGGCAAGGACAACTTCATCTCGCAGACGCTGTATCACTCCAGCGATCACGCCCGTAGCTGGACCTCGGCCGGCTGGTCCTTCACCCAGGCCCAGGGGGTGGTGCTGCCCACCTTCCTGCAGTTCGGCAAGGACTACGCCGGTGCCCGCGACGAGTACGTCTACATCTACGCCATCCGGCTCAAGGACGCCAGCGACCTGGTCGTGCAGAAGCCGGGCCAGATCGACCTCTTCCGGGTGCCCAAGAGCCAGTTGCTGCAGCGCAACGCCTACCAGTTCTTCGCCGGGCTGGACGCGGGCGGCCAGCCCACCTGGACGTCCGACCTGTCCGCGCGCCGGCCGGTCTTCGAAGATGCCCGGGGCGTGGGCTGGAACGTGTCGGTGAGCTACAACGCCGGCATCGGCCGCTACCTGCTGTGCACCGAGCACGACAGCAGCCCCCACGGCAACCTGGGCATGTTCGACGCCCCCGAGCCCTGGGGCCCCTGGACCACGGTCGGCTACTGGTCCAACTGGCAGGGCTACAGCTCCACCTTCTTCTGGAACTTCTCTCCCAAGTGGCGCAGCGCCGACGGCACCGACTTCGTGCTGGTCTTCACCGGGGTGGGCGCCTTCGACGACTGGAACATCATCAGCGGTACCTTCACCGTCACGCCCCTGCTGGAGGCGCCCGGCAACCTGACAGCCAGCGCCGTCTCCGCCGGCCAGATAGACCTGGCCTGGACTGACAACTCCACCGACGAGGAGGGCTTCGCCATCGCGCGCCGCCGGGAAGACAACCCCGCCGGCCCCCCCACGGTCACCCTTACCGCCTATGCCGGCAGCAACACCCCCCCCACCATCGAGGCGGCGGGCAGCGCCAACTCCTTTCGCACCGGGGCCCTGGTGGTGAACGACCGCGCCGACACCTGGACCAGGGTGCCGGCGGAACTGGCGGACAGCACGCGCCTGCTGGCGGCCCGCGACGACCGCCAGTCGCAACCCCTGTCGGCCATGTACACGGTGGAACTGTCCGGGCCGGCCACCGTCTACCTGCCGCTCGATCCCCGTTACGGCGGCGGCAAGCTCTCCTGGATGGACGCCGGCTGGAGCGACTCGGGGCTCACCTGCGACTCCTCGGCCCAGGCGGGCTGGAAGATATGGAAGAAGGAGATCGCCGCCGCCGGCACCATCACCCTGGGCGTGGACGAACAGCAGTACGACGGAATGTGCTACGTGTTCACCGCCCCCGGCGCCGGTCCCTGGCAACAGGTAACCAGCGTGGCCGCGGACACCACCGCATACAGCGACAGCGGCCTCGAACCCGCCACCACCTACTCCTACCGGGTACGGGCCTACCGGGGCGGTGTCACCTCCGCCTGGTGCCAGCCGGCCACGGCGACGACGCTGCCGGCCGGAGAGCCCCGGGCGGACGGCGGCGGTGACGACGGCGGCGGTAACGGCGACAGCGTCGATGCCGGGGCGGATGCCGGGGCGGACGAGGGCGCCGGCGACAGCGGCGCCGACAGCGGTCCGGCGGCCGACGACGGCCAGGCCGGCGGGGACGAGGGCGGCGGCGACGCAGCAACGGCCGACTCCGGCAACAACGCCGGCGACGAGGCGTCCGCGGGAGGTTGCGGCTGCGCGGCCTCCAGCCCGCGGCGCGGATTGTGGCTGCTGCTGGTTGTCTGCGGCCTGCTCCTGGCCGGCGGACGCCGGCGAACCAACGGGCAGAGATAATCATGGCCGGCAGGCGAGCCTACCGGCGAACAATCCTGTGGCTGGCTTGCTGTTGCCTGGCCGGGGCCTGCGGCGGTGAAGCAACCACCATACCCCAGGCCCGGCTGTGGCCGCGGCCCGAGTACCAGCAGCCGGCGGGTCCCCTGCTGGCCGAGATCCCCGCCCTGGCCGACGTCAGCAGCTGGGTAGCCGAGGGTTGCGGCCGGGGGCAGCCCAGCGATCCCTCGCACCTGGGCGACTTCGGTATCGGCAACGGCCGGGTGTTCGCCCTGGCCGGTTACGCCTGTCCGCTCAACACCCTGCACACCATGGCCGGGCCCGATTACCAGCAGGAATCCGACTTCTACCAGGACACCTGGTTCGAACTGGAGGCGGGCGGGCAGGTGCTCGAGGTCTCCCGGGCCCTGGCCTTCCGGCCCCGGCGCAGCGCCACCCTGCTGGTGGTGGAGCAGGCCGGAGACCTGGAGTGGTACTCGCTGAGCTTCGCCCCCCTCACCGGCGCCGCCGGGGCCGTCGTGGAACGGGCCCTGGTACGCATCATCGAGGTTCACAACCGCGCCGCCACCTCCAGCCCGGAACTGGCGGTGGTCACCCGCGAGGCCGAGTCCAGTCGCCAGGGCCGGCGCCGCACCCTGGTCTGCCTGCAGCCGGAGTCCGCCGGCGACCCGGCCCGGGTGGAGCTGGGCGCCCTGGCCGGGGGCGAGTGGCGGCGGCTGGTGCTGGCCTACGTGACCGGTCGCGACGACAGCGAGATCGCGCAGACCACGGCCGCCCTGCAGGGCAGCGACGTGCCCGCCCTGCTGGGCACCACCCTGGAGCAATGGCGGGACTTTCACGACCAGGCGGCCTCGCTGGAATCCCCCGACGTGCGCGTCGACGACCTGCTCGAGGGGGTACTCACCACGGTACACGCCCAGACCACCTACCTGGGCGGGGTATCGCCCATGAGCCGCTACAGCCTGATGTGGATCCGCGACACCGCCGGCACGGTGCGCTTCCTGGTGCGCCTGGGCCTGTACGAACAGGCACGCCGCCTGCTCGCCTACTACCACCGCGCCGCCAGCGCCCGCGGCGACATCGCCAACGCCGTGGACCTGGACGTCAGCGGCCCCGTCGAGGAACCCGACTGGGACAACCTGGGGCCGTTTTCCGGACGCCAGGCCGCCGAGGGGCCTTCCTACATCCCGCTGATGACCCACTGGTACACCCGGGCCTCGGGAGACACCAGCCTCCTCGAGGAGACCTATCCCATGCTGCGGCGCTGCCTGCTGCGGCAACAGCTGGACGAAAACGACCTGCTCACCTTCTCCGGCGACGAGACCTACCGGGCGGCCCTCAGCCTCAGCCTGGGCCTGGACATCGAGCACGACTACCCGGCCTGTTGCCGCTCGGCAAACTCCTCCTTCCTGTTCGTGGCCGCGGCCCGGGCCCTGGCCGGCCGGGCCGAGGAGCTGGGGCAGCAGGCCGATGCCGACACCCTGCGCGCTCTGGCCGGCCGGGTGCGCCAGGCGGCCGAGACCACCTACCTGCGCCCGGACGGCAGCTATGCCCCCTTCATCGACCTCGCCCGGCCCGGCTACCTGCCGCCGCCCTTCGAGGACGTGGTCACCAAGCCGCTGTGGACCGGTTACCTGGACGCCGGCGAGCAGCGCGCCCGCGACAACCTGCAAAGCGCCGTCGAGCAACTGGGCCGGAGCGACGGGTTCCTGCAGTCGGACCTGGACGCCCGCTACCACGGCTACATGGGGCTGGACATCGAGCGGGGAGTGCACACCGGCATGGCACCCGGCTACTACCTGTTCAACCTGGCCAGCTGCGATCACCCGCAGCTGGAGCGGGCCTTCGACGCCCTGGGCCTGGCGGCCTCGCCGGCGGGCAACTTCTCCGAGTACCACGTCTACGACGACCACTCCATCCTGCAACCGCTCTACGATTCCTCCGGCTACCTGGGCGATATCACCGCCCGCTATCGCCACTGGGAAGGCGCCGTCAGCCTCGATGCCCTGGTCTACGCGCTGACCGGGCTGGAGTGCGACGCCGCCGCCGGCAGCGTACGCCTGGCCCCGCGCCTGGTCGACGACTGGCCCCGCATGCAGTGGCGCAAGCTGCGCTGCGGTGATGTCCGCCTGGAGCTGCTGGTGGAGGAGCTGGGCGGCCGGCGGCGCGTCACCGTCACCGCCAGCGGCGACATCGTGGTGCACCTGGAACTGCCGCTGGGCGGGCACGCGGCCGGTCGCGTCGAGGTCGACGGCCAGCGTCTCGACGAGGAGCAGTTTACCCGTACCTCCTGGTTCGGCCGGGAGCGGCTGCGGCTGGAACCCTTCACGGCCGGGTCGGGGCGGGAATGGGTGGTGGAGGTCTGGTACCGGTGACCGCGCCGGTCAGGTGCCGAAGGGAGTGAACCAGTGCAGGTGGGTCTCCACCTCCTTGACGCCCGGCACCTGGCGGACCAGCTCCTTGATCTTCTCGGCCAGGTGCAGCTCCTCGGCCTCGGTGGCCTTGGCGGTGACGTGGACCACGCCGTCCTGGGCGCTGACTTCCGCCTCGGGATGGTCCTTCACCAGTACCGCCTTGACGTGGGCGGCCAGGGCGTCATCCTCCAGCATGCGCCGTGATTCCTCGCTGGCCTGGAAGCGTTCCAGCCGGGCGGTGTGGCAGATGATGTCCACGGCACACTCCACCTGGATCTTTTTGATGTGGATGACCAGGTCGTAGAGCTTGGGATCGGCGCTGTCGATGCCGTAGAGCTGCTGGCTCCACTTGCTTCTTTCCCTGTCGATGCGCTCGATGAAACGCTGGGCCGCCTTGCGGGAGATGCCGTCGCGTTTCATCACCAGTTGCACGCGGTCTTCCATGTCGGCGATGATGCGCACCTTCAGGGCATGGGCCACGTCGCGAACGAAAAAATGCCCGGCCATGCCGTGGTAGACGATGTTGTCCTTCTTCAGGTGGTCGAGCAGGGCGGCACGAATGAAGGCGATGTAGCGCTCCTTGGCGTATGACAGGCGGCTGAACAGGGAGGGCGCGTTGCTGACCGCCCGCACCAGCTTCACCTCGTCGACGTTGAACTCCTGGGAAGCCTCGATGAGTACCTCGCGGGCCACCAGTTCGTAGCCCAGCTGCCGGGCCACCTGCTCGGCCACTTCCTTGCCCCGGCTGTAGGAACCTCGAGAAATGGTGATGATGGTCATCGTCCGCTCCCTCGCAAAAGGCAGGCAATAGTCAAACCCTGGTCCGTCGAAAATAGGTACTGCCGGGAATTTTTGTCAAGGGAGTTCACCGTCACCTCCCCGGCGATATTGCCTTTTACAGTGTGGAGCGCTATACATCCGGCATGAGCACGCACTTTCCCCGCGAGTTTCTGGAGCGCATTCCCAAGACCGATCTGCACGTGCACCTGGACGGCTCCCTGCGCATCCCCACCCTGATCGAGCTGGCCCGTGAGAGCGGGGTCGAGCTGCCCTCTTACAGCGAGGAGGGCCTGCTGGAGACGGTGTTCAAGGAATCCTACCAGTCGCTGGACGAGTACCTCACCGGCTTCGGTCTCACCACCGAGGTGATGCGCACCCGGGAGCAACTGGAGCGCATCGCCTACGAGCTGGCCGTAGACAACCAGCAGGAGGGGGTGCGCTACATCGAGGTGCGCTTCGCCCCCCAGCTGCACACCAGCAAGCACCTCGATACCATGGACGTGCTGCGCGCGGTCTGCGCCGGGCTGGAACGGGCCAAGCGGGAGTTCAACTCCCGCCCCCAGGTGAGCGGCGGCCGGGAACCTCCCTTCGAGTACGGCATCATCGCCTGCGCCCTGCGCTACTTCAACAAGCATTTCTCCACCTTCCACAATTCCTTCCTGGCCCTGCACCGCTACACGCCCCCCGAGCGGGTCTACGCCCTGGCCTCGCTGGAGCTGGCCCAGGCGGCCGCCCACGCCCGGCGCGAGGAAGGCCTGCCGGTGGTGGGCTTCGACCTGGCCGGGCCCGAGGAGGGCTACCCCCCCCACCATCACCGCGAGGCCTACGAGTACGCCCACCGGCACTTCCTGCAGAAGACGGTGCACGCCGGCGAGGCCTACGGCCCGGAGAGCATCTTCAAGGCCATCACCGAGCTGCACGCCGACCGCATCGGTCACGGCACCTCGCTGCTCAACCCCATGGCCATCAGCGACCCGGACATCACCGACAAGGCCCGCTACGTGGCCGATCTCACCCAGTTCATCGCCGACCGGCGCATAACCCTGGAGGTATGCCTGACCTCCAACCAGCAGACCAATCCCGCCTACCGCCGGCTGTCCGGCCACCCCTTCGGGCAGATGATGGAGCGCAAGCTCTCGGTCACCCTGTGCACCGACAACCGCACCGTCTCCCGCACCACCGTCACCGACGAGTTCGCCAAGGCCTGCACCACCTTCGACCTGCAACTGCCGGATCTGAAGAACCTGGTGGTCTACGGCTTCAAGCGCAGCTTCTATCCCCACGATTACGCCGCCAAGCGCCAGTACGTGCGCCGGGCCATGGAGTACTTCGAAAAGGTGGTGGAAGAATTCACCAGGCGACGCCCCGACCTCGATCCGTCTTGACATCGTATTTTTCCGGGGCTATACGCATTAGATAATACTTTTCTCCGTATCGGGCAGGCGTTGGTTCGCACGTCCGTGGGCAGGTTTTGGTGTCGCAAGCAAAGAACCATTCGTTGGCATTCCTGATACTGGTGGTCTTGACGACTACGGCGGCCGCGACGGACCGGGCCAGCACCGGTTCCTTGCTCCGGAAGGCCGAATCCGAGTATTCCCAGATGGACTTCGAAAAAAGTCTGGATACCCTGGAGCAAGCGCTGGCCAACAGCGGCAATTCCCGTTCCCAGCTGGTCAGGATCTACCTGCTCCAGGGAATCTGCCAGGCCTCTCTAAACCGCTACCGGGAAGCCAGGCGTTCCTTCGCCAGGTTGTTGGCCCTCGATCCGAGCTTCCGGCTGGACACGAATCTCTCTCCTCGTGTCCGGCAGCCCTTCCTCGACGTACTGGACAACGGCCCTCCCCGCCTGGAGGTACAGCTGCTACCGCCGGCCATCAGTGTAGCCGGAACGTCCCTGGTTTTCATCGTCCGGGTGAAATCCGATTCCCTGGGATTGCTGCGCTTTCTGCGCCTCTGGTTCAAGACCGGAGACTCCGCCGCCTACTCCTCGATAAGCTGCGAACTGCACGGAGAAGGCGACAGGAAACTGGAAATACCGGCAAGTTTCCTCACCACCCGGAAAGCACCGACAGTGGTATCCTGGTATGCAGCGGCATTCGGAGAACACGAAAGCATCCTGAGACGGTTCGGCGACGTCATGCACCCCCTCTCTCTGGAACTGCTGGCCCGGCGGGAACAGCCGGCAGCGGAATCGCCGCGGGAAGGGTCGGCCTGGTACCAGCGCTGGTGGGTATGGACCATCGTCGCCG
>Ga0164318_10007406_pt1 | contig 10634 bp, 8 predicted proteins | sample GuaBasSedimGuay9_FD_113734 | JGI IMG/M metagenome (GOLD analysis project Ga0164318, IMG submission 113734) | Subseafloor sediment microbial communities from Guaymas Basin, Gulf of California, Mexico - Guay9, Core 4571-4, 0-3 cm | ecosystem: Environmental > Aquatic > Marine > Hydrothermal vents >...
AAATTAATATTCATTGCCCCAAGTATATCAATATATGTGGTGGTAAAATCACCGCCCAGCCACAGGTTGGTCTCATCCTCCTGCGCTATCTCCTTTAGTTTTATCTGTGCTCCCTTGATATTCTCCAACTTCAAGCCCAGATGGATGAATTCGTTGGGTATCATCATAATGCCCATATCAAAGCCAAAGCCGGTGTCCGAGAGGTCGGCTACGCTTAAGCGCCTTATCTTGAATGTGAATCCGAGTGACATGGTCTTGGAGATATCCTTGGCGTATGAGAAGGCGCTTAAGAAGTCGGTGTAGTTCACCTGAACCGGCTCATCAGGTGAGCCAATATCGGAAGCCCTTGCATAAGCGAAGGCGAGCGAGAATGTCCCCATGTTTTTCTCCATCTCTGGTATATCAGCCATAGAGTATCTTATGGGTTTAGCGAAAGTGAGCGTCTGGTAGGTGGTGCCGTAGAGATTGCCGAAGGGGCGGGCGTAGGTCGCCATCACCTCTGTTGAGGTGAGAAGGGCACAGCCGGCGGGGTTCCACAGGATGGCGCTTGAGTCGTCTGCGAGGGCGACGAAGGCGCGCCCGCACGCCAGCGCCCTTATACCTGCACCCCAGAAGTGGAACGGCTCCTGCGTTCCACCATAGTAGGTGAAGGCGAGCACCAGGGCGGGTATGAGCAATATGGTAATGGTGTATTTCATATCTATTGTTAGAGGGGAGAGTAGTAGTGTGGAAGGATATATTCAATTATGGCGAAAGTGATTACTGCAATGGCGATTGTGTATATAAAACTTGTGATGATGTCGTGGAAATACACATCCTTGAAATGCCCTTCCTCAATTCTTCTCTTTTGCCATAGAACTATGCGGATGAGGGGTGGAAGAATTGCTACCAGTATATATAGTGGATTGAGGTAGATGCCCGCCAGCAGGGAGATATATACAATGCCCCTGTCAAGGACGCCTGAGACCTTCTCGTATATGAGGATTGGTCTGTTGGTGTAGTCCTCTCTCCAGGTTATTTTTATGAAGTATATGAATATAGTTCCAGCAAATGTAGCAGTGAAAAAGCCAATAAGGAACATAAGTAGATTGTTGTTCAGGAAGAAATAGTTGAGGGGGGATGGTATATATTGTGTAGTAAGACCTCTCAGTCCAAGGGCGCACATTAAAATAACGCCCAGGTGCAGTAACTGGTCCATAAAGAAATGCCAGATGGTTGGCTTCTTCATCTGGTCTATGGTGTAGTGAGTTATGGTTATTATACCAATAACAATCCAGGCCTGGTAGTGATGGAGATACGGTGTTAAAAGTATTGTGGTTGTGATTGTATGTATTAGTATGTGAATCCAGCCTCCCCATCTGTATTTCTGTCTCATCTTGAATACCCAGTTGGTCTGGAATGGAAAATCTGCTATAAGATGTGCTAAAAGCAGTAATAAGAATTTATTCATATTTATATCCTAAATACCGAGTTCATCCTTGAGTTCAAGGTATGTCATAAACTTCTGAAGCGATTCCTCACTTCTGACTATGAGTTTCTCGCCATCCTTCCATAGGACCCTTGCCTTAGACATCATCTGTAATACATTCTGTATCTTCTCCCATGGGAGATTTACCATATTATTCAGTTCTTTTACCACTTTGGTTCCGTCAAGTTCTATGGAGCCATCGTCGCGGGTCTTTCCATATCTGCTGGTTATAAGAAGAAGAGTGCCTGCTACCTTGCTGGAGTTGCTTCGCATCAACAGTGTCTTTATCTGACGGTCTGCTTCTCTCAATCGCTGGCTCATCTTCTTTAGTATCTGCATTATAATCTTCGGATTGCTCTTTATCTGTTCTTCAAAAATCCTCTCGTCCAGTTCTATTATCTTGGTCTCGCCCTCAGCAATGGCGCTTGCTGACCTTGGCTCTCTGTCTATGATTGCCATCTCACCGAAGAAATCACCTTCTTTTAGGACTGCCAAAGTGGTCTCCTTGTCGTGGGCGCGCTTGGTTATTTTCACCGCACCTTCGTATATGATATACATACTGTCGCCCTTGTCGCCCTCCTTACAGATGACCTCTCCGTTCTTGTAAACCTTCCCGTATTTCTCAAATACCTCTTCACCAAGTTCCATATTCTACCTCATTATATTGGATATTTAATGGAATGTTAATATCATAGTTTGTAATTGTCAACAACATCGTTATTATTTAGTTTATACTATGTTATTATGGGATATGTCTAATAAAGAAGCAAATAATTGATTTGAAAGTTCAATGGTTTTGTTTTGTATTTTATTTATAAGGAGGATACCTATGAGAAAAACAGTTCTATTCTCATTATTAATAATTATTTCTATAGTTGTTCTTTCTGGCTGTAAGGAGAGCCAGATATGGGTCAGTGTTGAGACCAATTTCAATACGATGGAGACGCCACACTTCACCATATACTCCAGTGTTAAGCCGGAGGATATAGAAGTTGATGTATTTAAGTTCCACCGTGTTGATGTAAGCAATTTCATAGATATATACTCCCACCAGAAGTCGGTCTATGATGTGGATTTCTCAACACTTGAGAAAGCCCCTGATGTGAGCTTCACATCCGAGATAACAGAAGAGTATGGGGGATACCACACTATAAATGTGACATTTGATGACACTCTTGATGCAGGTTTCTACCTTGTAAGGGCATCAATGGCTGGTAAGGTCGGCTATGGACTTATGGAGGTGACCGACACCAGGTTGATGGTGAGCTGGACAGGTGATGATTACATTATCAGCACGACAAATGCAATTGACAATACCGCAATATCAGGTCTCAATATTTATGCCTATTACCCTTGGAACGAGAAAGAGCCAGAACTTCTGGGCAAGACGGACGAGAGTGGTCATCTGCGTGTGAAGTATCAGGTGCCTGTAGAAGAGGAGGACTACTCTGGTTACTTCTATATCTATACAGAAGCAGAGACAGGACCTGCATTCTGCTATGTCTATGAGTATTATTATTATACAGATAAGAGCTACACCGCAGGTCATATCTACACCGATAGACCTATATACCGCCCCGACCAGGATGTGAACTTCAAGATATACGCAAGAGATATAGTAGATGGTAGACCCATAAATATACCTGGAAGAGAATTGTCCTGCGTTGTTAGAAATCCACAGGGAGATGAGATATTCAAGGAGGATATAACCCTAAGCGACTTCGGAACCGCTCACGGGGGCTTCCATCTGGATGAGGATGCACCGCTTGGTTACTATTATATTGAGGCGAGGATAGGCGACCACTACTTCTCCACCAGTTTTGAGGTCCAGGAATATAGAAAGCCGGAGTTCATAGTGGAGGCGATACCAGATAAGCCCTATTACTTGACCGGCGATACAGTGAATATATCTGTTGATGCAGAATACTACTTTGGTGGCGTGGTGAAGGGTGCTGAGGTGAACTGGAATGCCTATGATTACTACAATTATGAAGATATTGAAAAGGGCAGTGGGGTAACAACCGATGACGGTAAGTTTGAGATATCATTCAGGGCGCCCGAGTATGAGGACTACAATTACTACACACAGGTCAATATAGAGATAACCGACCAGAGCCGACGAATGGTCACCACCCAGGTTCCCATCAATGTATATTACTATGATATAAATCTCTCTGTCTATACCGATAGATATTTGGTGGAGATTGGTGATGAGGTCGGTTTAGTAGTCAATGTATCAGACCTTGAAGGAAATCCCATATCAAAAGATGTTTTGATAAAGGTTGAACAGGAGATATACAATGAGGATGAAAATAAATGGGAATATATACAGGTGCTGGAGGACGAGGTCTCAGTAGGCAAGGCAGGCAAGGTCATCTATGATTTTGAGCCAGAGGAGGCGGGCTACTACAGAGTGCTTGCGGAGACGTATGACTCCCGGGGACATAAGGTAGATTCGTATTCATATTTCTGGGTAACTGGCGGTGAGTATGCCTACTGGTGGTGGTATCAGCGTGGTATTGATGCCATCATACTTGATAAGGAGGAGTATGAGGTCGGTGATACCGCACTTGTCCAGATAAATGTAGAGCCGGAGTTCACAATGGCAGATATTATCATAAGTGGTGCAAAGATATATGATGTCTATCATATCCCGGTGGAGAACCATCAGGCAAGTTTGGAAATACCCATAAAGGAGAAGTATTATCCCAATATATCAGTCGCCCTTATCTACCCCAATGAGGATGAATATTATGGTTACTATTATGATTACAGGACTATAACAGTGAAGGATGAGACGAAGGAACTCAAGGTTAACCTGTCTATGAACAAGGATGAATACAGACCCGGGGAGGAGGCGAAGTTCACGGTTAAAGCCACTGACTATGAGGGCAATCCCGAGATTGCGGATGTGTGCGTGGCAATGGTTGATGAGGCGCTCTATGCCATAAGTGAGGAGGACAAGACCAACCTCATAGATGTCTTCTATCCTTATGTCTATAGCTATCTAGAGGTATCCTCCTCTAATGAGTTCTACTTTGAGGCGGGGGGTATTGAGGAGGATGTTCTGAAGGACAAGACGATCGCATTTGGTCTTGGCGGAGGTGCAGGCGGATTAGAGGGCGAGGAGAGAGCTCTTGAGGCGCCATCCGCCGCTGAGAAGATGTTGAGGAAGGCGGGGGAAGAGGCGGAGGTCTATGAGCAACCTCGTGTCAGGAGGGAGTTCAAGGACACCGGATACTGGGTTCCAATGGTGGTCACCTCCGCCGGTGGAGTAGCAAACATCACCTTCACGATGCCTGATAATCTCACAACATGGAGAACCACTGTAAGAGGCATCACCAAGGACACACTAACAGGCGAGACCAGAGAGAAGGTGATAACGACCAAGAAGCTCATTGTGCGCCTTATCACCCCCAGAACCTTCACCCAGAACGATGAGGTGGTGGTCAGTGCGGTGGTCACCAACTACCTTCCTGTCTCAAGGCAGGTCAAGGTCTATATTGAAGGCGACCGGGTGAGGTTTCTTGATGATATTACCAGATATGTGACTGTAGGTGCGGGAGACACAGTAAGGGTTGACTGGAGGACAAAGGTGCTTGGTACTGGTGAGTCAACGCTTACCGCCTATGCCTTGACAGACATAGAATCCGACGCTATGGAGGTTAAAGTGCCTATAACTCCGCACGGTCTTAAGACAGTTGCCACTGACACCGTTGTAGCAGTTGACGGCACCTCTCAACTAGTATTCAATATACCCGCAGATGTCCGCCTTGATTCCACAACCGTCCGCCTGGACTTCGCCCCATCTATAGCATCTGCCGCATTTAACGCACTTGAGTATCTCGCTGGCTATCCATATGGTTGTGTAGAGCAGACCATGAGTATGTTTTTACCCGATGTATATTTAGTCCAAATATTACAGAAGACCGGTCTTAAGATTGAAAGCCCGATAATTGATGAACTGCCGAAGATGATAGATGATGGTCTTACACGGCTATACGATATGCAACACGATGACGGTGGCTGGGGCTGGTGGAAGGAGGACAGAAGCGACCCATATATGACCTCGTATGTCCTCTATGGTCTCGCAACAGCAATGGATGCGGATATATATGTAAGGCAGGATGTGCTTGCAGAAGGCGTTGACGCACTCAAGAATATGATGGATGAGGTTAATGACCCTGCTACCATCTGCTATATGCTCTATGCTATCTCGTATGCTCCGGATGTGGAGACCGCATTTATCTATGAGACGGTTGATAACAAGAACCTTATGGATGAGTTTGACGAACTAAATTCTTATGCCCTGGCGTGCCTGGGAACCGCTCTGGTGAGAAGTGAGTTACATGACAGCGCACTTATAGTTGCGAATGAACTGAAGGAGAGAGCAATTGACCAGTATGGCTTCGTGCACTGGGACAGCAGGTCCATAAGGGGCGGGTGGTATGATAGCAGAACCGAGGCGACAGCATATGCGCTCCGCTTCTTCATAGAGATGGGCGAGGAGGAGGACTGGCTCAAGCGCATTGCTATGTGGCTTGTGAATAACAGGCGAGGTTATTACTGGTATTCAACCAAGGATACCTCCGCATGCGTGATGGCACTTGCCGATTATGTTGACTATACCGGCGAGTTTGAAGCGAACTACACAGCCACCGTTTCCTTGAACGGCGAGGAGATTGACTCGTTCGCCATAACCAGAGATGACCTGCTCTCAGGAGGCAGGTTGATGAGGTTTGCAGGCGATAAGTTAAAGAAGGGTGATAATAAGGTGGTAGTCAACCTGACCGGTGAGGGACGACTCTACTCATCATATCAGTTAACATATTACACCCCGGGTGAGAACATTAAGGCGGTGGACAATGGAATCGTTGTAGAGAGGACCTATGTGAAGGATGAGGAGATGGGCTTTGAACACTCAACGATGGAGGGCGAGAAGTTCACCTGCTATCTTACTATGAAGGTCAGTGAACCGGTTGATTATGTGATGTTGGAGGACTTTCTGCCGGCTGGCTGTGAGTTTGAGGAGGACATTGAGTTCCAGCGTGGATATCTCTATGGCTGGGGCGACAACTATTCGTATTACTACTGGTATCTGCCCTACACCTTTGAGGCGAGGGATGACAGGGCGGTATTCTTTTTCACTCACCTTAACGAGGGCGAATACAGGTTCGCCTATAAGTTGAGGGCGGAGACGCCGGGTGTATTCCACACCATGCCTGCGGTCGCCTATGCAATGTATTCTCCCGACTTCGGCGGTTCATCTAATGAGGTCCACCTTAAGATAGCGAAGAAGCGCGCTGATTAGGTTATCATAAGCTTATATTTAAGGGGGGCGTATTATACGCCCCCTTTGTTGGATAATAATTTTATGGTTTATAAACAGAATAATTATTGAAGGTATCTATTAGTGATGTGTGAGCATAAGTTTTTTATTTTTTATTTTTTTTATTTTTTTGATATTTTTATTGTAAAATTAAGTAATAGAGAGGAGGTTAAAAAATGAAGAATCTAATTATGGTTATTCCATTGGTCATTGCTTTATTACCGCTTTATGCTGTTGCTGAGGAAGCAGAGTTAGAGCCAATAGCAGATGCCCCTGTATTTGAATTGCATGGAGACGAAAACTATGGGTCTGAGTATTATGGCTACTGGGGTTATTACAATGGTGGTCAGAGAACACTCATCAAGTATGACCTCACCGGGATAGAAGGAGAAGTAACTGGGGCGAGAATGAGCTGGCAGTGTATGCAGAATAATCCTGGTAGTGGAGATATGTGGGCTTGTAAGTTGCTTGGTGACTGGGAAGAGGATGAGGTAACATGGAACAATCAACCCAACCACGATGATACTGAAGATGGAAGGTTGCTTGATATCGAGTGGGACCCGGACAATGGTCCTGTAGAGCACGATTGCACCAATGCAGCGATTGACATCATTCAAAACTGGATAGACAATCCAGACGAAAACTATGGTTTAATATTGAGGAAGTATCCAGAGTCGGGGAATACTCCCCGTTGCTATCCGTATATGAAGGAGTCAGCATATCAATCGGTATTGCTTATTGTGGAATATAATCCAACAAATGTTGTTGAATCATCTTCGGTGGGAGCGGTGAAGGCATTGTTTAAGTAGAGGAGGGACTTACTCCGTGAGGTAAAGGAGGGGGCGGTTTAACCCCCTCTTTTTTGTAAAGACATACTATTTTTTATATATACATCTTCTTTTGGGGTTTGGATAGTATATGATTATACTGTTATACATTGTTATTGAGATTGCTGATTTTTCTTCTTAAATGAGGTTATTTAATACCCACAATTTTATATATTGTTCTCCAGGCGGGATTCGTCGTAGTATATGAGAGCAGCATCCTTGCTCTTTATCATCCTGGTCTTTATCAGTATGTTGATAAAGTTGTCGTAGGTCAGTTCGCCCTGGAACTCATAGTCCACCAGTTCCTTCAAAGCATTGAATGCGGCTGTGGTATCTATCTTGCCTTTATCCACCATCCTGTCTAGCAATACAATCGCCATGGAGATATATGACCGCACATTGGACCATTCCATTCTCACCAGATTATATGCCTCCGCTGGCTCAATCCGCTTGGTTTTCACGAAATAATCCATAAGATGGGTGATGACGTCCTTCGGCAGTGGCTCCAGATTCCCATTGATTTTACCGGAATTATTTCCCTGATTGGTATGATTATGGTTATTCCCGTTATTTGTGATTACAAGCTCAATCAACTTGGATATCAGTTCAATTACCTCAGAATTTGCCATAATTTTCTCCTTACTTGCTTAATTGCAAAATTAATTTAACAATATAAATATATCATATTTTTACAAAGTGTAAAGGGGATAGATAAGAATTATCTGAATATCGTCTTGATTGTTCCTATGCTTTCGGTTTCTATTGATACAGATGGTATCTTATACCAGTCCAGTATGTCACCCATCACGGTAAAGCGCTCTTCGCTTGTGCCTATCGCCTCAAAGGGGCAGGACATAAGGGCTATGCGATACTTACCACCCATCAGTTTCTCGCCCTCATTGTGTATGCAGGCATAGTGGTGGTATTCACCTCCATCATACCATTTAGCATCACCGCCATCCACCATGCTCTCAAGCATATCGGGGTAGTTCTGTGATGACTTCCAGTCAATGGTGATGGTGTCTGCCTTATAGATTGGAGATGATTGTTCGGAGTCAAGCGTCCAGTCGTCGTCAACCTCAATCCAGTCGGTGAAGTTATCCTGTGGGTAGTCAAGAGATAGAAGGTGGGAGAAGAGCGGGCTATAGGTCTGCGACTGTGTGCTGGCATCCGCCACGCAGTTCCAGGCAACCCACATTCCGGATAACAATACACCCCTGTCACCCTCCAGAGTGGTGAGGTATGAAAACAATGTCTGTTCCTCCTCAAGTGTAAGGGTTATATGACCGTAGTAGGGTGTATCGGAGGAGTATTGCCCGGAGTTGCCGGTGAACCAGATAATCAGACCGTAGGGTTCAAGGTCTTCAAGTTGTGGTGAGCCGTAGGTATCGTGGTCCCAGTAGGTATAGTTGACATTATGCCAGTCAAGTGCTGATATATAGTAGGCGTCAAAGTATTCGGGATTGTCAACACCATCCGTCTGGTCACTCACAAGAAGGATGTTGGTTCCGGTCTCGTATTCTACATGGGGCTTTGAGGTATGCTCGCCATCACCTTCGCTCCACCTCGTATCAGCATATATGAGAATAGGTATTATAGTTAGAGCAGATATCAGGATTGTGGTGTATATCTTATTCATATCTATCTGAACAAAGACCTTATAACTCCTATTGAACTGCTTTCAATGTATTCACCGCTCTGAGTCAGATAGGTTAGATACTTATTCATCAGGTTCTCTTTTGTGTTTCCGCCCTCGCCATCCTTCAGGGCGCTGAATATGAAACTGGAGTAGATTATCCTATACGGGATTCGGTTCAATATTACCCTGCCGTTTGATTGAACACCTGCCCTTGGCGATACCATCGCAAGTGTGCCCGTTTCTGCGGATATCTCGTCCACATAGTTGTCGGGTAGTTCTGTCTGATAGGCGTAATACTGCATAGAGATGCCTTCAAGCATGGTGCCATTCACCCCATTAGCAAAGTTAACATTGCCTTCAGTGTAGTATCTCCCATCGTTTTCAAATTTTGCACCTGTGTATGAGAAGAGTTCAGTTGAGCCGTATGCAAAGGCGAAATCACAACCCTCTATGTATAATGCGCCACCGTTCTGCAGGTAGGTGATTAGCGCCTCTTCATCACCTGCATCAAGGGTGCCGTTGTAGGGGTAGAAGCCAAAGAGTGCGAATATTGCCATATATTGGGATAGGTCATCTGGTAGGGAGGTCGTGGTATCCACTGTGTATCCCAGAGCGGTCAGCGTATTTTCTATCCAGTATTCACTGCCTATGGTGTTATCAGTGTCCTCGGGGTCAGTGAATGTTCCACCTGTATCATTATCCCAGATGAGGAAGTCAGTGGAGTAGGCACTCCCAAAGCATATCAATAGAGTGAGCATAATAAGGATTCTATAGGATGTAGATTTCGCCGCTCTGAAAGCACTGCAAGACATTACTGCTTTTCCTTTGTTTTCTCTTCTTCTTTCTTAAGTGCTTCTTGTTCCCTTACCGCTTGATTGAGGTCTTTGAGCAGGGCATCAGTGTTTATTCCATGGGCAATTGCACCCTCCTCTAAGCTCTCAAACTGCGCCACGACACAGCCGATGCACATCAGACCGTGCCGGAAGAATACCTCAACGGTGTATGGGTATTTACTTATAATCTCCTGAATCTTCATATCCTTCGTTATCATTGACATTACTCAACCACCTTTTAGGGAATATATTTTACTATAAAACCTCTCCATATAGGAGCCAGAAGGTATTTTAAAATAATATCTGCAATTATCAAAGCCAAACCTGAATAAAGATAGTTAGAAAATCTATTATATTTCCACCTTTTATTGCTTATCTTGAATATAAGGGGGGTGGCGAAGAAGATTGACAGGATAATGTATCCCACCACTCTTATCTCTGCCCAGATGGGCCATCCGATTAGAGAGATAACTCCGGGGTTTGTTGAGGTCAGTGCCAGACAACCAACATAGTAGTTCATATAGTTCAGAAGTATGCT
>Ga0164318_10007407_pt1 | contig 10634 bp, 7 predicted proteins | sample GuaBasSedimGuay9_FD_113734 | JGI IMG/M metagenome (GOLD analysis project Ga0164318, IMG submission 113734) | Subseafloor sediment microbial communities from Guaymas Basin, Gulf of California, Mexico - Guay9, Core 4571-4, 0-3 cm | ecosystem: Environmental > Aquatic > Marine > Hydrothermal vents >...
ACAAATCAAAAAATCAAAAAATCAAAAAAAGAACTCGAAACAGAAAGATTAAGGGCTGAACTTGCCGAATGTGAATCTGAAAAAAAAGAACTCGAATTATTCAAAAAAAAATACGAATTAAAAAAGACAGAGGATGAGCTGGCTGAATCAAATACTGAAATTACATACCTGATTGATAATTTATCAAAAAAAGAACTTGCAATAGAAGTAATAAAAAATGAGGCTAAAATAAAAGAGCTAAAAGCAAAACAGGAAATTGAAAAGAAACAAAAAACCATTATCCGTATTCTTTTCCTATCTATATTTATTGTTATCGTTGCCTTAATATTATTATATGCTTATCGTCAAAAAAAGAAGGCAAATATACAGTTGGAACATAAAAACGAGGAAATTTCACAACAAAACGAGGAGATTTTACAACAAAAAGAAGAAATACAAACACAATCAGAGCAATTACAAGTTACAAATATTAAATTGCAAGAGCTTGGTGAAATGAAACAAGGCTTGGCCACAATGCTTGTTCACGATCTTAAAAGCCCGCTTAATAGTGTGATTAATTTATCAGAAAAAAAGGAAATTATAAGTGCAGGAAATCAAATGTTGCGTATAGTAAGTAATATTCTTGATGTACAGAAATATGAAAATACGAATATCCCTCTTGTCTTAAAAAAATATTTTCTTTTACCGATAATTAGTAAGGTGATATTACAAGTAGAATATTTGGCTTTATACAAAAACATTAAAATAATAAATAATATAGGGGAAGATGTTCTTTTGAAAATTGATGAAGAAATAACAGAAAGAATTTTTATTAACTTACTTACAAATTCAATTAAATTTACACCGGAAAGTGGGACAATAACAATCGATGCAAAAAGTGACAAAAAATACCCTGATTTTATATTTATTGAAGTAAGCGATAACGGTATTGGAATTCGATTTGAAAAAATAGATGTTATTTTTGACAAATTTATACAAATAGATACCCGAAAATCAGGTAACGTTAATTCTACAGGCTTAGGCTTAACTTTTTGCAAAATGGCTGTTGAAGCTCATGGTGGTAGAATAAGTGTTAAATCTGAGCCAAATAAAAAAACAACATTTACTTTTACCTTGCCAAAAAGGAGGGGGATTGAATCCGTTAAGGAAGCCAATAGAATAAGTCAGGTTCAAGAGATAGGTGATGAAACTGTTTTAAGTGAAAAAGAAAATGATTATCTAAGTTCATTCATAGAAAAGTTTAAAAAATACGATTACTATGAAGTTACTGCATTGCAAGAAATTAACGATGATATTGATGGAGATTTCAGCAAATCATTAAAAAAATGGAAAGATAAAATGGATACAATTATATACCGTTGTAACGAAAATATGTATAATAGTGTGATAAACAAGTAGTAGTACATTTTTCACCTAAGTAAATTCTGAAATAATAAACGCATGAAACAAGCCCCGATTTGTCGGGGCGGTTCCATCTGGCAACAGAAAACAATAAAAAATAGACAGATGAAAAAATATAAAATATTACTTGTTGATGACGAAGCTGATATTACCCGCAGCATGGTGGATATATTGAAAGACAACAAAGAATATGTTTTTTATCAGGCATTGAATGGAAAAATGGCATACCATATAGCACTGGCAAAAATACCTGATTTAATAATCACTGACTGGGTAATGCCTGAGATGAATGGTATTGAACTAATAAAAAAAATTAAAAATAATACCAAAGTTGCACATATTCCAATAATGATGGCAACAGGTACTATGATGACAATACATGATTTAGATATAGCACTGGATGCTGGAGCTTCTGATTACGTACGAAAACCTATTGATAAAATTGAACTTCGGGCAAGAGTAAAATCAATGTTGATATTGTCAGAATCAATTAAAACCATAAAGCAGAAAAATATTGAATTAGAAACAGCTAAACAAGAGGCCGACAAAGCTAATCGCCTGAAAAGTAAATTTCTGGCAAACATGAGCCATGAAATTCGGACACCCATGAATGCAATAATTGGATTTTCAACCATTTTGAAAAACAGATTGAAAAATGAGAAACATCGTTCCTTCATTGATAAAATTGAAAGAAACGGGAATAATTTGCTTGAACTTATAAATGATATTCTTGATCTTTCAAAAATTGAAGCCGGACAATTCCAAATTCAAAAAGAACCAGTAAATCTGTATGATATTTTTAATGAAATACCTCTTGTTTTTTCAGAAATTTCAAAGCAGAAACAAGTACCCACAAAGCTTGATTTTGATGAAAATCTGCCAAAATCATTATTGATTGATTCTACCCGTATTAGGCAAGTCCTTTTAAATCTTGTTAGCAATGCACTTAAATTTACAGAAAAAGGTTCTGTTTTAATTACTGTAACAACTAACCAACTTTTGGAAAGTTCTGAACTCTCTGAAAGTTTAGATTTGATTATCGAAGTTAAAGATACTGGCATTGGAATCCCTGAAAATAAAATTGATGTAATTTTTGAAAGTTTCCAGCAAATTGAAGGACAAAGTATCCATAAATACCAAGGAACAGGTCTAGGGCTGACTATTACAAAACAGTTAGTTGAACTTATGGACGGTACAATTACGGTTGAAAGCGATGTTGGCAAGGGTTCTACATTTAAAATTGTATTAAAAAATGTAAAGGTGTCGGATATTTACCATGAAAAAATTAAAGAAGAAAGTGTTAATGTAACTTTTAAAAAGGCAAAAATACTTTATGTTGAAGACCTTGAAGACAACAGGGAAATAGTATCCTCCTACCTTAAAGATAAAAACATTAAATTAAACACAGCCGAAACGGGTGAACAAGCTCTTGAAATTTTGAAAACCTACACACCTGATTTAATTTTGATGGACATCCAATTACCAAAATTAAACGGCTATGAAATCACTAAAATTATACAAGGAATTGAGAAATTGAAATCAATACCGATTATTGCCCTTACGGCAAATGCCACAAAGAAAGGAATTGCAAAATATAGCTCCGTTTTTGATGATTACCTTACAAAACCGATAAATAAAGATACACTAATAAAAACGATTGCAAAATATTTAAAACATAAAACAAAGAAAATAGAAGGTTTAAAAGAAATAAAACCTGTAAATTGCATTTTGGAGCTGCAAAAGCAAAAAGAGGAAATAGGAACTTTTCCTGATGCCTTGAAAAATACAGTGAAAGAGGAATTAGAACCATTTCAAGGTAGATTATTAGAGATTTTTTCTGTTGATGATTTAAAAAACTTTGCAAAAAAAAATCAACATATTGGCGAAAAATATGATACTCCGGGACTTAAGAGATATAGTGAAGCTATTTATGCATCAATAAATAATTTTGATATTAATAAACTAAAAGACCTGCTAAAAAAATATAATGATATAATGAAGATTTTAATAAAATAAGTTCGAAGTAGAAAATAACTTACACCTTCCGACTTGGGTCTTTAAAATTCTTTCTGTAAAAAAGTATATATGGAAAATAGACAGACAGTTTTAATAGTTGACGATATTGCTGACAACCTGAATATTGTTGCAGATTTATTAATAAGGGAGAATATTAATGTTCTGTTGGCACAAAGTGGTAAAGAGGCTCTTGCAACCACTACAAAACTTTTGCCGGATTTAGTTCTACTTGATATTATGATGCCCGAAATGGACGGTTTTGAAGTTTGTCGTCAATTTGGGGATAATTACCAAACCAAAGATATCCCTGTAATTTTTTTAACAGCAATAGGAGAGTCTGAAAACATATTAAAAGGCTTTGAACTAGGCGCTGTTGATTTCATTTCAAAACCTTTTTTTGAACCGGAACTTATCGCAAGAGTTAAAACACATCTGACTCTTACTCGTATGCGAAAGGAAAAGGAGGAAGCAAATATTATTCTGGAACAAAAAGTAAATGAACGAACTGCTCAATTGAGAACGCTTAATAAAGAGTTAAATGCTGAGGTTAAAGAAAGAAAATTTATTGCAGATGAATTAAAAAAGAATAATAAAGAATTAGAAAAGGCAAAAACGAAGGCAGAAGAAAGCAATCGGTTAAAAACGGCTTTCTTAAATAATGTATCTCATGAAATACGTACCCCTATGAATGGTATAATTGGGTTTACACAATTTTTATCCATGCCTGATTTGACTGATAATCAGCGTGATGAATATATTGAGGTTATTACAACGAGTACAGATAAGCTTTTAGGCATTGTGGATGAAATTATTTATATCTCAAAAATACAAGCAGGGGTTGAAAAAACAAAAAATAATACTGTAAATGTTAATGATTTATTATTAGAGCTTGGTAATTATTACAAACCCGTAGCTGAAAAAAAGAGCCTTGATATTCTTTGGTATAGTGAACTTGAAAATGGTTTGGCTACAATAAACACAGATTTTGCAAAGTTGAAACAAACTTTAACTATACTTATTGAAAATGCATTTAAATTTACACAAAAAGGGAAGATAGAATTTGGATATAAAAAATCAGATGGTTTTATCGAGTTTTTCGTTAAAGATACCGGTATTGGGATTGACTCCAAAATGCATCACAAAATATTTCAAAATTTCAGGCAGGTTGAAGAAACGAGTACACGGGATTATGGTGGTTTAGGACTTGGACTTTCCATTTCAAAAGCCTATGTGGAGTTGCTTGGTGGTAAAATTTGGATTGAGTCTGAAATAAATAAAGGTGCTACTTTTTATTTTACTATTCCGTACAGGCCTGTTGATGATATAAAATAAGGCAAGTATTAAAATGTTAAATATTGAGGCCACTTCGATAAGTGTCGGTGTGAGTATTTTTGTAAAAATCAAATAATAATTTCATCTTATAATCGGACATTTAACAAATTCACGCCGACACTAAAACACATAAATTTGAGTTTTTTAGACTTTTCGGAGCAGACTCAATGTCAAAAAAGGTAAAAATATCAGCAAAAACTTTGGTGTTTGCAATTAATAAAATAAATTTGAAATAGAAAGTCTGAAAAACGAAGTGAAAAGCTGATTCTTTATTTGGTTTTCGGATTTCTGCTGATAAAAAGTACATATGGAAAATAAACAAACTGTTTTAATAGTTGATGATATTGCTGATAATTTAAATATTGTTGCTAATGCATTGATTCCAAAACAAATAAATGTGCTTTTAGCTCAAAACGGAGAAGAAGCATTTAATACTGCAGAAAAACATTTGCCGGATTTAATTCTATTGGATATTATGATGCCGGAAATAGATGGTTTTGAAGTTTGTAAAAAGTTAAAAGAAAATAAAACTACCAATGATATTCCCATCATTTTTCTATCGGCAAAAAGTGAAACAGAGAGCATTATTCATGGGTTTAAACTTGGTGCTGTTGATTATATCTCAAAACCTTTTTTTGAACCTGAACTTATTGCAAGAGTTAAAACTCATTTGGATTTAAAAAAATCAAAAACAGAAATTGAAAAGCACAGAAACAACCTTGAAGAGCTTGTTGCTGATAGAACAATTGAACTTAGGACAAGTAGGAACAATTTCAAAAATATCTTTAATTCAAGCAGTGATGCTATTTTTATTACTGATTTGGACGGAAATTTTTTAGAATTTAATGATATAACTGGAAAACGCATAGGATTATCTAAAAAAGAGTTATTTAATTTAAACTTAAAAGAATTTCATCGTAAACAAGGAAAAAAATCAATTGAAAGTTATTTTAGTAATGTATTAAAACACAAGCTGGATGTTTTTAGAACATATTTTACAAATAATAAAGGGGATAAAGTATATGTTGAGATAAATGGAACAATAATAACGCATAAAAATAGAAATGCAATATTACATGTATCAAGAGATACTACAGAAAGGCAAAAAGAAGAAAAACAAAAACTTAACCTGATAATTGAGACAGAAGAAAAAGAAAGAAAAAGATTTGCAAAAGATTTGCATGATGGACTTGGCGCAACTCTTTCCGCAGCTAAAATGTATATGAATATTGTTAAAAGAGCAGAACCTGGTTCTGATAAAGCCTTAAATATGTTGGATGAGGCAATATTGCTTGTTGATAAAGCGGGGAAATATGCAAAAGAGATTGCTGTTAATATCAGGCCGCATGATTTAGCTCATTTTGGTTTGGCTACTTCTTTACATAACTTTTGCGACAGGTTAAACGCTATAGGTACGATAAGTGTTCATTTAAATGAAAATGATTTTGATGTTAAACTTAATGAGGAAGTTAAACTTAATTTGTATAGGTCTATTAATGAACTCATAAATAATACACTTAAATATGCTGAAGCAAAAAATATTATAATTGATTTGTACAAAAATAATAAGGGAATAGTTATTGAATACTCTGATGATGGAAAAGGGTTTGATTATGTGAAGGTAATGAAGTCGAACAAAAAAGGTACGGGACTCGATAATATTATTTACAGGGCAAAACTTATTGATGGAGATGCGCAAATTACGAGTCAGCCAGGAAAGGGAATGAGTGTAATAATAAATGTTGAATTATGAGAAAGCAAAAAGTTATAATTGTTGATGATCATAAGGTTTTTCGTAAAGGTTTAAAAATAGTTATTAATGATTGTGAAATTGCAGAAGTTGTTGCAGAAGCCTCTTCAGGGGAAGAGTTTTTGAAATTAATTGAAAAAGCAGAAGCAGATATTGTTTTTATGGACATCAATATGCAAGATGTGAACGGTTTTGAAGCCACAAGAAAAGCTTTGTTAATAAACAAAGATTTACGAATTATTGCCATGTCAGCAAATGATGATATAGCCTCAATAACTGAAATGTTGTCTTGTGGTGCAATCGGGTATCTTGAAAAGGATGTTGACTACGATGAAATACATCAGGCAATAAAAGATCTTGCAGAACAGAAAAGCTATTTTTCAGCAAACGTTTTTATAAAGTTAACAAAAAATATCACTAAGCAATCATCTAAAAAAAGAATAAATGAGGAATATAACAGCATTACAAAACGAGAACAAGATGTTTTAAAACTCATATGTAAAGGTCTGTCTAATTTTGAAATTTCTGAGAAATTATTTATTTCTGAACGGACAGTTGAAAAACATAAAGCAAATCTTTATGCCAAAACAAATACTGAAAATGCATTGAAGCTTGTATTATTTGCTTTTAAAAATGATTTAGTAGAGATGTTACAAGCTTAAATCACTCAAGTTTAGCTTGCCTGTCCGCCGTACTTTACACTATGGAAGGCGGGTCTGGGATATTTTTAATATCCATATTACTTATATCTGGAAAGTAGTTAGTATAGTGGTAATTAGTAATTAAATAAAATCAATATTCATTTTTAATTACCAATTTCGTAACTACTCAGATGCCTAATAGTTAAAAAAATGCCACAGATTCACAGATTCTAAAACAAGCGAAGCTTGTTTTTCTGTGAAAATCAATAAAATTGATTTTTTTAATCTGTGAACGGCTTTAGCCCTCAACACAGTTAATCTGTGGCATATAATTGTTTATGTGGTCTATAAGCAAACTGAATAGTAACCCAATTTCTAATTACCTGATACTTAATATAAAATATTGAAAAATAAGAATCCCGGAATATTTAAACCAGAGCCGCTTAAATCTACAAGCTCTAAGAATTGAACAACAAAGACCGTCCCTACTTTGTAAGGATACAATTTTAATTTTCTCATCCTTTACTGAGTTATTATAACGATTATATTTCAAATTCTCCTAATTTATTATTTGTCTATACGTATTTTTACGTAGAAAAAGCCGTATACACACTTATACTTGCTACAGCTTCTGTGTTTACTTTTGCACAATGATAAAAAAGCTAATGATCACTGATGATTCTAAAGATTTTAGAAAAGCGCTCAAGGAGGTGCTTAAAGAGATTTATGAAGTAGAGTTTGAAGGGATAGGGAATGTGGAGTTTATTGAAGAAGCAGAAAATGGTTTAGAACTTCTTGAAAAAATAAAAACAAACAAACCTGAACTAATATTTATGGATATTGAAATGCCATATATGAATGGGTTTGAGGCTACAAAAAAGATCGTCTCACTTTATCCTGATATTAAAATAATTGGCATGTCGAGCTATGAGAAAGAAATTTATATTCAAAAACTTATTGATGTGGGGGCACATGGTTATTTTATCAAAACAGGGAATAATTACGAAGGAATTAAAGAATTGATTGCCGGAAAAGCTGATTCTTTTGTTTTCTCTTGCGAAATTAATCATTACCTTCCTTTCTTAAAATCTCACAAAACAATTCTGTTTGTCGATAGGTCGGAAAGTCAACATTTGAGTTTAAGACATTTTTTATTCAAATGTGGTTATACTGTTTTAAAAGCACAGAATGCTACTGAGTCAATTTTTTTCATGAAAGAAAAAGATATTGATGCGGTAATAATTGATCAGTCTGTTATTAAACGGAATAATAATTTCGTTTCTACCTTATTGGAAAATACAAAAAAAATAAAAGTGTTTTTAATAAATGGAAACGATAATACAACAGAAATAAAAAACAATCTTAATAATGAGCTTATTTATTTAGAAAATGATTTTTCTTTTGAAACAATAGTGAAAATATTGGAAAAATAATAAAATGAAAGTTTAAGAATAGCAAATGTGTTTTCGTATTAATATTTCTGTCAAATAATTTGGTAAATACAAACAACATAATAAATAGTATTTTGCATGTGTGAATTTGTAAGAACAGTTTTTATTTATAAGTTCTACATGCTTCAAAAAATTAAAATTATAAAAAATGAAAAAAGTTATTTTAGTAGAAGACAAAGTCGTATTTAGAAAATCTCTAATCGAAACTTTAAAAACAGCAGGTGAAGTTGAAATAATTGGTGAGGCATCAAATGGTGAAGAATTTCTGGAACTATTAACATCTAAACAGCCGGATATTGTGTTTATGGATATAGAAATGCCTCTAATGGATGGTATTGAAGCAACAAAAAAAGCATTAGCTAAATATCCCGGTTTAGTAATTATTGGTTTGTCAATGTATGATAATGAATCTTATATTGAAAAACTTATGGAAGTGGGTGCTCGAGGATATTTGCTTAAAGAAAGTGATAATTACGAAATGCTAAAAACGATATTAAAATATCCACAAGCTGAAATTTTCTTTTCAGAAGATCTTTCATACAAACCGGATATTTCAAAAAATAAAATTAAAAAATTACTTATTGTCGATGATTTTGAAACAAATGTAATTGTTATGAAATCAAGTTTAACTACAGCGGGTTTTAAGGTTATAGCTTCTAGTAACCCACAAGAAGCATATGAAATTGCAGCTGCAAATGAAAATAATTTTGACTTAATAATTGTGGACTATAGAATGCCCGTAATGAATGGTGCGGAACTTGTTACAAAACTTAGACGACTACCAAAGTATAAAAAAATACCAATACTAATGCTCAGTAGTGAAACAGACAGGGAAAAGAAAATGGAAGCAAAAAAAGCAGGTGCTACTGGTTGGATAAAAAAGCCTTTTCAGTTAGATAAATTTAAAAAAATAGTTGAAACAGCTCTTTAAGTAAGTTATGAAATTGGGAAATTGAGAAGTTTTGAATTAAATAAAATAAACTCATGGAAAATTTTAATGAAGATTTAAAGAACCGAACAAAAAAACTCGCCGTTAGGGTAATAAAAATGTATGCCCAATTAAAAAAAGATGAGATTATTAAAATAATTGGAAACCAATTTATACGTAGTTCTACCTCAGTAGCTGCAAATTTTAGAGCAGCTTGCAGAGCAAGGTCTACAAAAGAATATTATTCTAAACTTTGTATCTGTGTTGACGAGGCCGATGAGACATTGTTTTGGTTTGAAATTTTGGTAGAAGCAGATATCGTTACAGAAAATAAATTAAATGATTTAATTGTTGAAACTACTGAAATATTAAAAATTTTAGCTTCAACAAGAAAAAGGATTAAACAAAAACTTTAGTTAAATTTTCAAAAATTCAAAATTTTAGAATTTCAAAACTTGTACAATGGAGCAGTTCAAACAAAAATTTATTGATGAAGCAACAGAGTTACTAGAAAATTTAGAACGTGATTTGCTGGCGTTTGAAAAAGACACAAAGAGTGAATCTATTTTAGAAAGTATTTTTAGAAGTATGCATACATTAAAGGGCTCAGGCTCTATGTTTGGATATGATAGAATTGTAGAAATAGCTCATAAAACGGAGAATATTTATAGTAAGATTCAAAATGGAGAGATTGCCGTTTCTGAAAAAATAATTAATCTTTCTTTTTCAGTTTCTGATTTAATCCGTAGATTATTGCACGATGATAAAAATGATACGAGTATTGCGAATAAATACAATAAAACACTTGAAGAGCTAAATGATTTTTTCTCAAACGATGAGTTGGAATCTGAAAAAGAGCAAAATAAAAGTGAGGGACAAAATCTTTATTATATCAATTTTGAGCCTGATGTTGATGTTGAAGAAAGAGGAGTTAATCTTAGAGCAATATTTACACAGATTAATAATATTGGAAAAACATTAGTAATTCCTAAAAATATTGACGATGATGAAAAATATTCTGTTTGTTGGGAAATATTTATTGCCACAAAAGAGGATATTGATGAGTTGGAAGAAATAATGATGTTTGTTGATCTTGAATGTGAAATAACACATGT
>Ga0164318_10007409_pt1 | contig 10633 bp, 7 predicted proteins | sample GuaBasSedimGuay9_FD_113734 | JGI IMG/M metagenome (GOLD analysis project Ga0164318, IMG submission 113734) | Subseafloor sediment microbial communities from Guaymas Basin, Gulf of California, Mexico - Guay9, Core 4571-4, 0-3 cm | ecosystem: Environmental > Aquatic > Marine > Hydrothermal vents >...
AATTCACGCGGAGTCATTGTACCACCGATTTTATGCACGAAATTATTATATGCGACGGGATTAAACGAACCTACTTTACCGAAGACATGTTTTTCTATTGCGTGTCTGATTTCTTGTTTGCCGACAGTAATCCCGTCTTTCTCCGCCTGATTAATTTCAACAATTCTACGCCACCCTTCCTGCTTTAAAGTTTCCGCGTTAGGCATAAGTTCAGCCGGATATCTCAGAAAAACTTTTAGATAGATTATAACTCCTCTTATTGCCTGATTAAGATCTTCCTGAGTTATTATTTTATTGCCTATTTTACCTACCGGTTCTGCCTGTCTTGACTGAGAAAACACTTTCCCTCCGCGACCGTAAAACCAAACAAAGGTTACAATAATTACAACGAGAATGACCCATAAAATCGGGCGCTGTCTTTTTCTGAAAATGTGTAACATAGTTACTCCGTATTATTACATTTAATTAATTAATTTGTTAACTGCACAGTCCCGCTCTTCGGGCATACTCAAAAATCCCGCCCGCGTCAACTACATCTTTCGCGGCACCAAGCGGTAACGTTTTGTAAGTCTTATTCGTTGTTTTATTTACAACAGTATTTTCTTCGATATTTATTTCCGCTTCATCGCCTGTGCTAAAAACATCACACAATCTGTCTCGTACTTCCAAAGGATAAACTTCTCCGGTCGCAACGCAATTCCGAAAAAATATTCGCGCGAACGATTCCGCTATTACAGCGTCAACTCCCGCAGCGCCAAGTGCTACCGGTGCATGCTCACGTGATGACCCGCAGCCGAAATTTCTTCCCGCTATTAAAATTGAATACTCAGCTTTATTCTCACCCGGTTTCATGAACGGCTGATAAGAATCCGGTAATCCTGCTAAAGCATGTGAACCGAGTTCATCATATTCTTCAGGGATTGTCGGCACAAGATTCAAAAAATTCGCCGGGATGATTTGATCGGTATCAATATCATCTTTCAGCACATATACTTTTCCTTTTATTATACTCATTATTCGATTTAAATTTTAAGTTATAAATTTCTTAGACACCAATTATACATATTTTCTCGGGTCGGTTATCACTCCCGTTATCGCTGATGCGGCTGTCGTATAAGGTGACGCAAGATAAACCTGCGAATCCTTCGACCCCATTCTTCCTACAAAATTACGGTTCGTTGTGGATATAACCACTTCGTTTCCGTGGGTTCTACCAAATGTGTCTATCGGTCCTCCCAAACACGCCGCGCAGCTTGGCGGAGCGATCGGCTGACATCCCGCGTCTTCGAAAATTTGTCTGAGGGATTTGCCGTTAATTTTTTCTGTTACTAACTGCTGTTCAACTTCAACGGTCGCGGGAACAATAAAAGTATCAATCGAAACTTTATTATTCTCAAGCACTTTGGCAGAGGCAATAAAATCAGTGATTTTCCCGCCTGTGCAGGAACCGATGTACGCGCGGTCAAGTTTCACATCTGAACAATCAGCTGCCGGAGCGTAATTTCCGGGGGAATGAGGTTTTGCGACACAGGGAACTATATCACTCCCTTTAATCACAAGTTCAGAATAATATTCCGCGTCGGCATCGCTTTGGAATTCTTGAAATGATTTATCTGTTCGCGCTCTTATATATTCACGCGTTTTTTCATCAACATTCATTATCCCGTTCTTCCCGCCGGCTTCAATTGCCATATTACAAATTGTCATTCTTTCTTCCATTGACAACGCGTCAATTCCCGAACCGACAAATTCCATCGCGCGATAAGTTGCTCCGTCAAAACCGATTTCACCGATAATTCTGAGAATAACGTCTTTCGCCATAACGCCTTCACCGATTTCACCGTCAATGACAAATCGCATTGTCGGCGGAACTTTCAGCAAAGCTTTTCCTGTTCCCATTACAAATCCGGCATCGGTGTTTCCTATTCCTGATGAGAACTCACCAAACGCGCCTGACGTGCAGGTATGCGAATCGGTTCCGAGCAAAACTTCGCCCGGGCGGTTATGACCTTCCTGTGCGAGAGTAACATGACAAACACCTGTGTAAGTATCTGTTCCGGGCTCATAGAAATATTTAATATTCTGTTTTTTCGCGAATGCGCGGAGTGTGTCAATATTCCTGTGACAAAGTTCGTCTTTCGTAAAAATATAGTGGTCAGGCACAAGAACAATCTTCTCGTTATCAAACACTTTAGCGTCTTTGCCGAACTCTCTTTCAAAGATACCTATTGTTCCCGGTCCGCAAACATCGTGTGTCATAAGCACATCAACGTCCACCCAAATATTTTCGCCCGGAATAATCTTGTCTTTTCCGGCATGACTCGCCAGGATTTTTTCTGTTATAGTCTGTCCCATAAGATTTTTGCGTTATAATTATATTTTAGTATTTTATTAGAGTATGATATTTTACACTTTGTCGCTTTAAAAGTCAAAGGCAATTGAAATATCTGACACTAATTTCACTGATTCATACCGGTTTGACTCTTAAAAATACATATTTAAACACATAAGACACATAAGCTCACAGAAGGTTTTTAATTAATCTAATTAACGCAGATTACACGGATATTTAAAATTCATTTATAATCTTTTAGTGCTCGCGTTAGCTTCCTGAGAATTTAAGATAGAATCTTTGTGGCTAAAATATTTAACGACAGAACAATTTACGACAAAATAATTTAGCGGCAAAACTATTAAAACTAAACAAAAAATTAATAAGGAATAAATCCGAAAATAAATTGAGATTCACAAAGCGAATCTCAATTTCCTCCGAGCAACAAAAAATAATCAAACTCCATCGCGACAAAATGAATGTTTTCCCGTTTTTTACGTCTACTTGGTAAAATATTATTAACTTTCAATTCGGCAAGGAGATAAAATGACCTCATTTAAAAAATTTATACCCCTCTTTTACACACTTCCTGTTGCTCTATTTATAACTCTAGCGGCTTCAACTTCTTTTGCGGAAAGTTTGGAAACTGCAGAAACAAATGATACCCCCGCTCTTACTTTCGAATATATTTATGATACACTGCAGCCCTTCGGGAAATGGTATGATACAGATGAACACGGATGGGTGTGGCGACCGTACAGAATGAAAAGAAATTGGCAGCCGTACACCTCGGGCCGCTGGATCCTCACTGAAGAAGGCTGGCTGTGGCAAAGCAGTTTCGAATGGGGATGGCTGCCCTTCCATTACGGCAATTGGTTCCGTCACAAACTTATAGGCTGGTGCTGGGTTCCCGATTATAACTGGGCGCCCGCATGGGTTGCCTGGTACTGGACCGATAAATACGTCGGCTGGTCACCGATCCCGCCTATCCCCGGTGGTGAATCTTATAAAATAATGCCTGAGGACTGGTTTTTTATTTCACTTGATGATTTTCTTTCTCCTTATTTATACAATTACAGAATTTATTATTCTGTTGTTTCTCCCGATATCTGTGTTCCTTATTATGAAGATAATGATTATTACTTTCGTAACCACTGTTTTTATTATTACAATAATTGTGGAAAAGTGTGGATTGGCCCTCCATGCCTTATCATAGAAAAAAATGTCAAACGGAAATTAAAAAAGAAAAAAGTCGTTGTTGTTAAAAAAAGAAACACACGGAAAAGATATGATAAAAGAGCCGTTGTGGAAATCTACCGACCGAAAAACAGAAAAAAATTGACCGAAAAATTTGACACTACAAAAAGAATCGGTAAAGTCGAAACGGCACCTGTTTCGAAAGCTAAAACCAAAAAAATTGATGAAAACCGGAAACGAATTGAAAGAAAACCTAATGTTCATACTTTGTCCGATCATAACTTGCCGATAACTCCTATCAGAAAACCATCTAAATCAAAAAAACGGACAACTCCGGCAACAATAAAAAGAACACCGCCGCCAACTCCGCCAGCACCAACAACAATTCTAACTCCTGTTCCATCAAGGCCTCCATCAAGAACAATTACTCCTCCGACTGTTCCGCCGAACGGCGTTGCGCCAACGCAGCCGCTGCAACTCCAACCGCCGAACGATTTCACTCCGAAATAATTAGGGTTTGCTCAAAATTTGTACAACCCGTTTCAGGGTTGCTTTCCTGTTAATCTATCGTAGGTTGGTACCCAACTTAACGGTTATTCAAGTTATATTCCTTTTGGGTAGATGAATAAGGCTGTTGAATTTGCAATTTTTTTATTTGCAGTGCTTTCAATAAATATAAACAAAAAGTGAAATAGCGGCACGAAATCCTGTTTTTATTTGTTTTCTACAAATGTTTTGCTTGAAAGAGTCCTGAAAGGGCAAAATGTTACAACACGGAGCAACGCCCCGTGCAGAACCGACTCCCCGAGAACAGCCCTGAAAGGGCGAAAGAAAAATTCCATTATGCCTTTTAAGCATATTTTTATACGCTGAGTTGAAATCAACGCAGTAATCAACCAAATTTAGCTTTTGAGCTTTTTTTTGCAAGAATTTTGTAATAAATGTTTAAAACCTTGCAATATTTTACCCGTTTTTTTAGCTTGAACATCCCATTAGTTCTACTTTTAAGTAGTTTTTAAGGGACATTTAATTTATCTTCATAACAGGTAAAGAATAAGAATATTACAAACATGATTTTGTTTATTTTAATCCAGATATTTCCCCAGCAAGTATCTTTTTCTATCAGGATACCATAAAATACTTTTTCCTTGAAACTCTGTAATACTCGGGTATGTCCCGATTTCAGCAGATTTTTTGGGCGGAATGGCAATATCTTGTGTATTTAGAAATTCTACCGGTTTATTAAACCATATGGGTTGTTCAGCGTCTTCCCTATATTCTCCAACTGTATAAAAAGTTGGGTTTCTGATGATATTTGCAACATTAATTTTCCATTTCTTGTCTGCCTGATTATAGCCAAGCCTTTCTCCTGTGTTATTATGAAAAATAAGAATAAATTTTCCATCACTCATTTTGAATAACGGACAGGGCGACATCGGGTGTTGGATTCCTTCGCCATTATCAGAATATTTAAGCATCTTCGGAACATTCCATGTTTTTCCATTATCAGATGAAATCGAATAATAAATATAACCTGTCATATTTCGCATAACCGTAAACAACCTTCCATCGGGCAACAAAACAACAGCAGGTTCCTGAGCTACTGACATGTGAGGATATACCGGATTTTCCACTTCTAATCCAAGATCATTTTCTGGATACCATTCTATCTGTATTTCTTCGGGGGAAGGATTTTCATCTATGTTCATAAACCGCATGAAATAGCATCTGGAATCAGTATTAACCCAATTTTTTTCGTTTTTCATTATACTTTTTGAAGTTATCAACGTATATCCGGTTATCCACTTTCCTTCTTTATCTTTAATTGGTTTCTGAAATACAATCCAATTCTTTGGATATTTTTTATTTGGATTGTCGTATTTTGAACGTGGGATTTTGATTTCTTCCGGTTCTGTCCAGTTAAATCCATTGTCATCGGAATAAATACACCCCATGGTACCACTTCCTTGTCTGCTATTATCAAATATCTCAATCTCTTTGGTATAGAAAATATAAATTCTACCGTTTTCAGAAACGATTGGGAAACCCCAACTAGCCTGCAATCCACCAATACCGTATTTCGAACCTACCAAATATTTCGGAGCTGACCAGTTTTTGGCATCAGCACTCCTTGCCAGAACCAAATGATTATCTCCGTGACCTTCTACTGAACTTTGTGTCCATAAAGCAAGAAGTCCCTCACTTTTAGGAGCTTTAAAAACAAAAAAATGCTCATTGTCGCCATTATAAATACCGGAACCTGTGGGCACGAAAACTTTAATATCCGGATTACTTCGTTTCCATTCAATATCAGGATCACCCAGTGGTATATCTTTTCCATACTTACCAAAAGGATATCCCATATCTATGAGTTGATTTCTGCTGAAAAGTTTTTTAACACCGGTTTTTTTTAGATTCTTTTCTGTTGTACTGCAGGAAGCAATAATTAGGACAAAGAAAAAAAGTGATAAAAATATAATGTTTTTCTTTATCCGGACTGTAAATTTAATTTTTTTATTCATTTTTTATTTTTTATTTTTTAAATCCGTTTCTTTCTACTATATTTTATATTTTATATTATTATATCATATTTGTTGTTGAATGTCATCAACAAAAAATGTTGATTAAAATATATTTAACAGAATAATTAAATTCAAAATCCTGCGTATCTTGTGATGATTAAGACTCCCTTAGAATACCATTTCTGATATTGAAAATATTTCACACCATTATACAAATATAAATAGATTATTTAACATCTGTTAACTCGGTACGATCCGGGGTGCCATTAAATCTTCTTTTCACCGCGAAGACTCGAAGAACACGAAAATATTTTTTTTTGGGCGATAAGGTGGTACACTTTTTCAATTGACATATACAATTAACGATTAAGATGCCCATAAGCACTACATCTTTATATACAGTTTTTCAAAAAGCCAATAAAATAACAATGTACTCATGTTCATATTTGGATTTTTAATTGTTTTGTCAGTAAATTTAATTTTTCTTATTTTTTGATATAATCTTACTAGTAAAAAAATAAAATAAAATAAAGGTGAATTTCATGGCAACCATCGCTACAACAAAAATATCGTCAAAAGGGCAAGTCGTTATTCTTAAAAACATTACTCCGCCCGCGATTGAGAGATTCGATGAATTAATCACAAAAGCCCATCAAACCGCTCAACAAGCGGGATTAAAAAATTGACATCAAAGAAACTATTATGAAGGTAAAAGGAATTAAATGAAAATTGTTCTTGATACTAATATTTTTATTTCAGGTCTTTTTTTCAGTAGTCCAACATCAACAATTCATCAAAAATGGAGAATAACAAATGTACAAAATAGTTAAACTTTTATTTATAGTTGCTGCTGCAGGAACTATAGCAGGTTACGCAGGAATTTATCCTGATGTAAGCAGCGAAGTGAAACAAATCGCAACAGGTTTTAAATTTACCGAAGGACCGGCTGTCGCACCGAATGGTGATATTTATTTCACTGACATACCTAACAACAAAATTCATGTTTGGTCAGCGAAAGGTCATTTGTCAACTTATCGCGAGAATACCGGAGGGGCAAACGGGCTGCTGTTCGACAGCAACGGTAATCTCTTGATATGCGAGGGCGGCAATCGTCGGCTTACATTGATAAATCCTAAAGGTAAGGTGACAATCCTTGCCGATAACTTCAAAGGCAAAAAACTCAACAGTCCTAATGATTTGTGGATTGACCCTAAAGGAGGAGTTTACTTCACCGATCCGCGATATGGGAAGAAAGACAACCTTGAGCAAAGCGGAGAATACGTGTACTACCTGCCTCCGGAAGGTGGTCCTCTCAAACGGGTTATCAACGATATGATAAGGCCGAATGGAATTGTAGGAACCCCTGACGGCAAAACACTATATATTGCCGATCACGGAGATAAAAAAATTTGGTCTTATAATGTGAATGATAACGGAACCCTTTCCAACAAAAAACTCTTTACAACAGAAGCATCGGATGGAATGATACTCGACAGCAGTGGAAATCTCTACCTGACAACCGATGCAGTCCTCGTATACAATCCGAAAGGAAAACTTCTCAGGCGAATCGAAGTGCCTGAAATACCGAGTAATGTATGTTTTGGAAAAGACGGTAGAACGCTGTTTATCACTGCCCGCACCTCATTATATGCCATTCAGCCGAAAATTTTTCAGGAAGAAGAAGTCAGTGATATTGTTTTTCTGGATAAAGCACCTACTGATGATGAAAGAAAAAAATATCCGATAATTTGCTGGTCAGAAACAAAAAAGAAACCTGTCCCGTTAAAAATTTATTTCTTACAGCTGAACTTGAAAAATAAAGATTATGAGCTCGTAACAATTACAAGTACAGACCCTGATGGCAAAGGACCACTTGAAGGGACCTTGGAAAAACCGGAAGATCTTATGTTACGTAATAATGTCTTAATCGCTGTTAATGCGAGCGCTTTCCAAAATCCTACTAATAAAAATGATCATATATGGTTTGAGGGGAAACATGTGGATATCCGCGGATTAATTGTTTCAAATAAAAAAATCGTAAGCCCGGCAGGAAAATTCAGAAGCGCATTTTGGATAGATGAAGCCGGAATCCCTAATATAGGCTCTCCCGAAAATATTGAAAAAATTTCATCGTGCGTCGCAGGATGGAATAGCGGAGATTATAAAAAAAGCGGCCGGTTACTTAAAAAAGGTAAAATATGCATTAAACAAAATAATTCGCGACACCCTCGTACCGCTATCGGTTTTGATAAAAATAAGAAAATCGTGACTATGGTCGTTGTGGACGGACGACAGAAAGGGTATAGTGAAGGGGTTTCACTCTACGAATTAGCTGAAATTATGAAATCATGTGGTTGCTTTGAAGCCATCAACCTGGATGGAGGGGGCAGCAGTATAATGATTGCAAACGAAAATTCTTCGATCAAAACAATTAATAAACCTTCCGGTAAAAGTCATCGCCCGATACCGGTTATGATTGGTATTCGGAAAGTGAAGAAAATCAAGACGCGGAATATGCAAATTTTAATTAGTAAACAACTACCCGGAAATCTTCCTAATCCGAAACTTCCGGATAATTTCAACAGGACTATGGATAATTAAAAATCCTACAACAAAACAAAAGTTGCAAGATACTTATGATGCTTTTACCCTCTTATTCCAGGTTTGCTCCATTCGTTTCTATAACTTCTTTATACCAATATCCCGAATCTTTTACCGTTCTTTCGAGAGTATCAAAATCAATATGGACAAGGCCGAATCTGTGTTTATACCCTTCTGCCCATTCAAAATTATCCATAAAAGACCAAACGAAATACCCGCGAACATCCGTTCCGTCATCAATTGATTTTTTAACTTCGAGAAGATAACGGTTAAGATAATCAATTCTTTGCGGGTCGTGTATTTTTCCATCTATACTTATCCAATCGGCATTTGACATTCCGTTTTCAGTAATATAAAGTGGTTTTTTATATCGTTCATACAAAAAATTCGATGTCCAGCGAAGTGATTCCGGCGTAACATACCAGTCATAATGGGTAATCGGATGATTTGCTGTAAAAGGAACTGACTCCGGATTACCGTTTTCATCGCTTTTAATCGGGCTTCCCTGATAAAGGTTATAACCGATAAAATCTACCGGTTCACTGATTATTTTCATATCATCAGGATTTATTTCCGGCATTGCTTTTTTCATTCTTTCTGAAATATTATTCGGATATTTGCCGAAAATCACCGGATCGAGCCACATAGCAATTCCCCAAATATCTTCGTTTTCGAAAAGTTTCTTTTTAGCGGCGATAATGTCTTTTTCATTCTCATTTACCGGATAAAAATATCTCGCGCAAGGCGCCATTCCAATATTGCACGGCTGCTTTGTATTTTCTTTAATAGTTTTTACCGCACGACCGTGTGAAAGAAGCATATTATGCCATGCGCGCATAACTTCCTCATCATTTAATTTCAATCCCGGAGCATGATTTCCTATTTTGTGTCCGAGTCCTACGTAACATTCCGGTTCATTAATTGTCATCCAGTTTTTAACTCTATCCGACAATTTATCGACGATTACTTTTGTATATTCGGCAAACCATTTTGAGCTGTCTGCATTAAGCAACCCGCCTTTGCAGAAAAGTTCATAAGGATAATCCCAGTGAAAAAGCGTGATATAAGGTTCGACATTTTCATCCAGCAATTCATCAATCAGTTTATCATAAAAATCCAAACCTTTTTCGTTGATTTTACCGATACCGTTTGGCAAAACCCGCGGCCATGAGATTGAAAATCTTGACGCAGGCAAGCCAAGTTTATTCATTAAAGCGACATCATCTTTATATTTGTGATAAAAATCGCAGGCGACATTTCCACTTTCATTATTTCTAATTTTTCCTTCCCAACGGCACATCATATCCCAAACAGATAATCCTTTACCGTCTTCAAAAGCGGCACCTTCGATTTGATAAGATGCTGTTGCTGTCCCCCACACGAAATTTTCCGGAAATTTTTTCATAGTTTTTCTCATTTTTTGCTCACTGCCTACTGCTCACTGCTTACTGCTCACTGCTCACTGCTCACTGCCTACTGCTCACTGCTCACTGCTCACTGCTCACTGCCTACTGCTCACTGCTCACTGCCCACTGACCTCTTTCAATCTTTTGCTTACGATTTCGGGACCAACCATTGCGATAAACCATCCTGCTCTTGGCCCCCTATTTTTATCAATCATAGCTTTATAGAAAGCCTGACAAACTTTTCCCATCCCTATTTCATTTTCTTTTGAAATATTATAAATGTTCTGATGAATTTCATCTCCATCAGCATTAGGGTTTTTGTCAAGCCATTCAGCAACAAGTCCGAGAATTTTTTTCTGTTCATCGGAAATTTCATTAATACTTTCCGGCAAAGACTCTGTAACGTGAAATTTATAATCATCGGTAGCAAATCTATTGAGCCACTTCTTCGCGTAAGCGCATCTTTCTTCCAAAGCTTCATCGTTACTCCATGAATAACCGGTTCTTTTCAGAATTTGTTTAACCTTTTCAATATCTTCCTGAGCAATCTGAAAAACGTTTATTAAATGATTAAA
>Ga0164318_10007410_pt1 | contig 10633 bp, 8 predicted proteins | sample GuaBasSedimGuay9_FD_113734 | JGI IMG/M metagenome (GOLD analysis project Ga0164318, IMG submission 113734) | Subseafloor sediment microbial communities from Guaymas Basin, Gulf of California, Mexico - Guay9, Core 4571-4, 0-3 cm | ecosystem: Environmental > Aquatic > Marine > Hydrothermal vents >...
AATTAGCGAAGAAATTTAAAAAGCCACAGACCGCTGGAAGCGATGCCCATTTGGTTTTCGAGATAGGAAGAGGAATAACTATTGTGAATAGCGAAGTTAGAGAGGAATTGAGAGAAGGGAATATGACAATAGAAGGAGAAGTGTCAAATTATTATTTAGCTCACGGGTTAAGTGTTGCGATGGAGAAGATAAAAAGGGTGATAAGATGAAAATTCTAATAACGTCCTCCGTAGATCCTATGAAATCTGCACATAGTAGACTACACGAATTTTTGAGATATTTATCTGAAAAACACAAAATTACTGTTTTAAGTATAAATGATTGGTGGAAATCAGGACAAACAGATGTGAAGTTGTATAATGAAGATTTTAGAGATATGTTCGAAAAAATTGATATTTTATATCTAACTAATAAGAAAATATCCCCGATTTTTCAAGAAATTTTCTCCATAATAAATAGTCCTAACAAACTCGATGGTAAATTTGATATTCATCTTAACTATGCAAGTTTTATTTGTGGATATTCAATTGCAAAAAAGACTCATATTCCTACTGTTTATGATATTGCAGACGATTGGGTAGAAATGACAAGGAAATCTCCACAAATTCCAAGTATTCTTAGGCCTACAGGAGCCTCTTTATTAAGAATAATTGTACAAAAGAATATTAAAATTTCTACTAAAATAACTTATACTACTAAATTTTTAAAAAATTTATATAGAATTCCTGATGAAAAATCTACTTTAATACCAAACGGCGTTGATACAAACCTTTTTAGAAATTACGGAGATACAAAAGAAGAACTGGGTCTTGAGGGGTTTATCATTGGTTATGTTGGCGTCCTCAGGGAGTGGGTTGATTTGGAACCCGTTTTCCGAGCATTGCAAGATTTGAACAAAGAAATAAAAATAGTAGTAGTGGGAAAAGAGGGGCAATTTAAAGAGAATGTGAATTTAGCCAAAAATTGTGGGGTATATGACAGAGTAATATTCACGGGAATGGTTCCTTATTCGCAGGTGCCAAAATATATATCCGCAATGGATATCTGTTTGATTCCATTTAAGAGGGGTGCCATATCAGAAAACGCCTTGCCTTTGAAGTTGTTTGAATATATGGCATGTGAGAAGCCAGTGCTCTCAACTGAATTACCGGGGGTTAAAGCTATTGCCGGTGATAAAGTCCTTTATGCCTCGACCAGAGATGAATATAGAGAGAAGATATCAGAATTATACAGGAATGAAGAGTTGAGTTTTAAGCTGGGAGAAGAAGGTCGGCAGTTAGTTAAAGAGAATTATGATTGGGAGAAGATTGTGGGGGAAATGGAGGAAATCTTGAGTAGTGTGAAGGATAAAAAATGAAGATACTGGTAACATCCCTTCCAGACCTTAAGAAAATATCTCCTCAAAGACCTCATCATTTACTTAAATACTTATCACAAAAGCATGAGGTTACTGTGCTGTGTGTAAATGCATGGTGGTTGGAAGAAAGGCAAGATGAATATTTAAAAGAAGCTCTTGGAAATATAAAGCTCTTTTATTTATCGGAGCGGAGGATTAACCCAGTTTTTCAAGAACTCTCTGTGGCAAAAAATTCTAACACCTTTTGTAATAATTTAAATTGCAATGCTTTTGATGTGCATCTTAACTTCAATAGCCTTATTGCAGGCTATTTTATAGCAAAGAGAATGAAAATTCCTACTATCTTTGACATCTGTGATGATCTGCCTGAACGGATTCGAAAATCACCGCAAATACCGGATTTATTAAAACCTTTAGGGAAGTTAGTGGGGCAATTTATGATGAAAAAGAACATCGCTTTAGCTAAGAGAATTACTTATGTTACCAAGTCTCTCAGTGATTCGTATAATTTCCCTAAAGATAAATCTGTGTTAATTCCAAACGGCGTTGATAATGAGTTATTTCATAGTTGCTCTTCTCAAGAACTTAAAGGAGAATTGGGCTTAGGGGAAGATTTTGTGGTGGGTTTTGTCGGTGTTTTAAGCGACTGGGTTGATTTAGAACCCGCCTTTATAGCTTTAAAAGAATTTGTCAAAAATGGTCTGGGGATAAAGATGATGGTTGTTGGAGGAGGAGAGAAATTTCAATATTTTAGAAGCTTAGCAAAAAGATATGGTATCGCAGATAGTGTTACATTTGTCGGAGATATTTCATATACTTTAGTCCCTAATTATATTTCCGGTATGGATTGCTGTTTGATCTCCCTTAGTTTTACTGTGGATTGTCACAATGCCTTTCCCTTGACACTTCTTGAATACATGGCATGTGAAAAGCCAGTTATTTCTACGCCTTTGGCTGGAGTTAAAGAAGCAGTAGGAGATCGCGTGCTCTATGCCTCTAATGCAGAGGAGCTAAAGCAAAGGATTTTAGAACTTTATCATAATGAGGAACTGAGAAAGAGATTGGGAAAAGAAGGGAGAAGTTTTGTAGAGCAGAATTACAGATGGGAAGAGATATGCCGCAGGTTTGAAGAGGTGCTGATAGAGGCGAAAAATGAAAAAAATTAAAAAAAGAGAGATTGTGTCAAAGGCGTTCAATTTCTTGGTGAAAAGACCAAATCCAAAGGAAGTTATGTGGCTTAACTTCGCAGTCACCTATCTATGTAATAGCAGATGCGTTATGTGCTCTATCTGGAAAAAATACAGGGAGAATCCAGAATTATTTAGGCAAGAACTCCGCTTAAGCGAGATGGAAAACATCTTGCAATCGAAGTATTTGCAAAATTTGCAAGGGATAAGCTTCACCGGTGGAGAGCCGTTTCTTAGAAAAGACTTTGTAGATCTTGTGGGGTTGTTCATCAAGCGACATCCAGATGCGTTTATAGGGGTAGCGACTAACGGGCTAAACCCAGACCTCATAGTTAACAAAACAGAGGAGATTTTAGACATATATAATCCTAAACGGCGCTTTAGCATATCTATAAGCCTTGATGGGATCGGTGAAAAACATAATGAGATGAGGGGAATCGGCAATGCATACGAGAGAGTGATGGAGACGGTGAAAACCTTGCAAGAAGAGTTCGATATTAATATTGGTTTTGACTTCACAGTCACTTCATGGAACTATAAAGATTTGCAAGGAGTTTACGAATTATCGAAGAAATTAGGGGTCAGGTTCCTGGCGGGGTTTGCTCATAGTAGTGATATTTATTACGACAATGTTAACAATGTCCCTGGGTGGAGGGAAGAAGAACTTGAAGAAGCAGAGCTTATTGTTCAGGAAATGGTAAAAGACCAGATAAAAAACGAGTCTTTAGTAACCAAACTCATAGACCCTTATGCTTATTTCATGAGTAATAGCGTTAAATACGAGAAAACAAAGGGGAGAATATTTAAATGCTATTCAGGGACACACTCCTTGTTTCTCGACCCGTATGGAAACGTATATCCATGCATAATACTTGACAAAAAGATAGGGAATATACGGGATGAAAGTTTTGATAAGCTGTGGATGTCGCCACGGGCTGAAGAAGTGAGGCAGTATATTCAGTTGAATAAATGTCATTGCTGGGTTGCCTGCGAGGCGGTGCCATCTTTACTTCGGGGGCTGAGAGTAGCGAGATGGAACATAGCGAATAAAATTCTAAGAAGAGGGAGATTAGAATGAAAATATGCTTAGTAGCGCATTTTAAGGATAATCCAGTTAGAGGAGATATAGGGACAAAAAATGTGGCTTATTATCTGGCTAAAGAGCTATCAAAACGGCATGAAATTTTACAAATAGACGTTAGAGGGATTAATTCGTGGAGGAAAATAAAAGCTTTTAAGCCGCAAATTATACACTTTGTGCTCGGGCCTTCCACTTTAGGTTTGATAATTGCGAAGGCTTTTAAAATTTGGCATACGGAGGCAAAGGTAATAATGTCTGCTCCTAATCCTTTTTTAAGATTTAAAATGTTTCTCCCCCTTTTCAAACCAGACTTGATTCTGACACAATCCCAACATTATGAGGAAATTTTTGTCAAATTGGGTTTTAAGACAGAATTTCTGCCGAATGGTGTAGATGCCGAGAAATTTTTGCCTGCATCAAGCGGTTTGAAAGAAAGAATAAAAGATAAATACGGCATAGATGCTAATAAATTTGTTATCCTACATGTGGGACCTATTATAGAAAGAAGAAACATTAGATTTCTGGGGAATTTACAGGAGGGGGATAATCAGGTGCTAATCATTGGCAGAATACCTTTTGATGAGGATATATACAAATCGCTCAGCGATAAAGGATGTTTAGTCTGGATAAAACAGTTTGAAAATATAGAGGAGATATATAAAATGTGCGATTGCTATGTCTTTCCGACACCCCCGATAAATACAACAGCGAGCATAGATATTCCTCTATCAGTGCTTGAGGCGATGGCTTGCAATCTTCCAGTGATTACGACCAGATTTGGAGCGCTGCCGAGGATTTTCGACGATGGAGATGGCTTGTTTTTTGTTGAAAAAGAGGAAGATTTTTACAAAGGATTGGAAGAAGTTAAAAACGGTGCTATGGAAATAAAAACAAGAGAAAAGATTCTGCCTTATTCCTGGGAGAATATTATGGAGAGGTTGGAGAGGATTTACAATGAGTTGTTACATTAGGCGAGGTGCTCCGTGCACTTTTATGATAGAACAATCAAGAAAAGATTAAGTCCCGATTCTTAACGCTTTTCTAACAACCATGATCGTTTATGCTGAAAAGGTGAAAGAATGAAAAAAGGAATGCTCATCTGCTTCATAGGAATAGACGGCTCAGGAAAAAGTACATTATCAAGATATTTATATGAAGTGCTTAAAAAGAGTGGTTATAATGTCTCATATACGTGGTGGTTAGAGGGAGAGGATTCTCTATTAAGAAGAGTGCTTAGAAGAATTGGTAAGTCAAAGCATTTAAATTTAAAATGCAATGACAATACAAACAGTTCAAAGGCAGTACATAAGGACAAGTCAATAGCTACGAAAATATTTCGGGCATTATATCCAAAAATAGTTTTATTGGATTATCTAAGATTTGGAATAGTGAAAGTATGGTTGCCAAAAATTGTGAACAGGAACAAAATCATAATCTTTGATAGGTTTTTCTATGATGTTATCATAGCCTTATCTAAAGAGTTTGATTTTCCAGATGCTAAAAGAGAAAAGTTATTTAAGCTATACAGTAAATTATTACCGAATCCAGACCTTATTTTTATAATAGATGTTCCTCCAGAAGTTTCATATTTACGAAAGGAAGAAGAAATAAAATCAGTGGGGAATGCAAAAGCGATGTGGGAGAACTATCAAGAGTTGTATTCTTTGGTGAACAGATTATCCCTTGGAAAAATAAAAAGAATCGATAATACACGGGAATTGGAAACCGTTAAAGCAGAAATTTTGAAAGCCACATTAGATTTTTTGGAGGCGAATAGAAATGGAAAATAAGTTAGCAGTAATTGGTATAGACTCGCTGGATCCGTATGTCATATTGAAGTATAAAAAGGAACTGCCGAATTTTTCTAAACTCGTTGAGGAAAGCCCCACGTTCATCTCAAAGTCAGTTTTCCCCGTAGATACGATTCCCGCGTGGGTGAGTATTTATACCGGGCTTCACCCGGGAAATCATGGATTTCTTTATACTTACGATATTTTTGACCCAAATCTCAGCGATTTAAGAAAACTGGATATAAGCCGCATTAAAGGTAGAACATTCTGGGATTATGCTAGCCAAAAGGGTTATAGAACTGTAGTAGTATATCCCATGCTGATGTATCCGGCATGGGAAGTAAATGGTGTTATGGTGAGTAAATCACCATTTGAGAGGAGAATAGACTGGATTAGGACAGAAACTGATGTTGATGCTTATCCTAAACTTGTTAAGAAAAGATATAAAATCCCAGATAAGTTCACGGGATTGTGGGGCGGATTCCCAGGAATAAAGCATCTGAAGGAGTGGGCAGAACTCGGCAAAGAAGGTTTAGAAAAAGAGAAAAATATTGGTCTGGAGTTATACAAGAATGAGAAATGGAATCTTTTCTTCATTTATTTTTCCATATTGGATATTATACAGCACAGACTATGGAGGTTCTTTGATGATAACGACCCAACTTATCCCGGTCCGAACCACTTAAATGAGACAATTTTGGACTACTACAAAATATTTGATGCGATTGTAGGAGAGTTTATAGAAATATACCCCGATGTAGGCTTAATAGTTATGAGTGACCATGGGCATAGAAGTAGACCATATACCACTGTTAATATAAGTGAAATCTTGAGACAGAAAGGTTACCTTGTATCAAACGGGCAGAATAAGAAAATCGTAAGTAAAATCAGAAAGGCAATTTTGGAAGTTGCAAATAGATTGGACATAGAGCACTGGCTAATTAAGCTCGTTGTTAAGAGTCAAAGGCTTACTAAAGTTAGCAAATCCATATACTCCTCTGTAGGAGCTATTGATAGAAGCAAAAGCATGGTCTGTTTATCAAATTTTGCAGGAATCAAGTCATATTCTCATGGAGGCATTGAAATAAATAGGGACTTGGTTTCTGGTGCAGAATATGAAAAAGTAAGAGAAGAGCTAATTCAGTCGTTATCAAAACTAAAAACACCAGATGGAGAAGCTCTGATAAAATGGGTAAAGAGGAGGGAGGAATTATATCCGGGAGAGTTTACCAAAGAAATGTATCCAGACATCGTATTTGAACTTAAAGATGATTACGGCGTTGGATGGGACATTTATTCTGATCTATTTGGGAAAGCTTACGATCACAAGGTAGCATCTGGCGGGCATGCAAAAGATGCTGTATTTTTAATCAGAAATGTAAACAGAGAGGTAATGAAACAGGATATGAATGTGGTAGATGTTACTCCAACAATCTTAGATCTGTTAGGCATTGAATGGAGGGGGTTTGATTTTGATGGAAAGAGCATATTCAAATGAGAATATTTTGTTAAAGGCAGTTTCTATCCTATCCTTTATTTTCATTACTGTAGCTTTAATTCTCATAGCGAAGAATTCACCTGCAAGAGGATACGAGCTTTCGATATATTCCAGCCTTCCCTGGATAACATGGCTTTTTCTGATTTCCACTCTCGCAATTGGAATAAGCATTATTGTTTACGAAGCATTCACAAGTAAAAGCAATTTCTGGCTCGTGGGTTTTTTTATTATTCTACTTGTAAATTTCATCATTCTTTCCTTACAGATTTTCCGTGGTTACTATGCCTATGGCTTAGCCGATCCATTGGAACACTTGGGACGTGCACGTTCTATTGCTTCAACAGGATTTATCTCAGAAGGAAATTTCTATCCTGTTACACATATTCTTGGAGCAGTTCTTATTGAGATTAGCTCCATACCTCCAGAGATAGCGATGAAATACTTACCTGTGATTTTCACAGTGCTATTTATGCTTTTTACTTATCTTCTTGCTTCAGTCGTTTCTCTCAAAAAAGAGTATGGTATTCTTGCAGCTGCGGCGAGCTCTGATCTTCTTTTCTCCTATTACCATCTTACACCTTATCCTCATGCCCTTTCTCTTTTAACTTTTCCCTTGATGTTCTATCTTTATTTTAAATCTTTGAATACGCCCTCTTTATCCAATAAAATTGCTTTGATCATTCTTATTCTTTTATTCCCCTTCTTCCACCCTGTTCTGGAGATGGTTCTAATTTCGTGTTTAGTTATTGCAGAGGTGGCAAAATTAGGATGTGCAAGACGAATACGTTATTCCTGTCGGGCGGGAAATATTTCGCTGAACCCCGCTTTGATTTCGTTTATCACGTTTTTTTTATGGATTTCCTATTTTGCTGTTCTCGGGTCAACAGTCCGGAGAGTTTTTCAGTGGACTGCAGGTGAGACTTCAGTAGTGGCACGTGCAGGCGAGCTCGAGCCTGTGTTTGGACTCGGACCATGGGATTTCTTCAAACTATTATTAAAAATGTTTGGGCATAATTTAATATTCATTATTCTCTCATTGGTAGCTTTAGGAATAATTATCAGATATTTCTTACAGCGCCGTAATGGGGTCAGGAATTTATTTATCTTATCTTTATTGTTTTTAACCAGCAGCATAGTATATATTATCATCGCTATGAGTCTCGGCTTGATAACATGGGGGAGAATTTTAGGAGCAAATGTGGGAATGTGGGCAGCGCCGGTGCTCACCAGCTTTGCTTTATATGAAATATTTAAAAGACCGAGAATACCTAAAATTATTGGAATTGCGGTGGTAGTGATTATTTTGTTTTCGGCTTCGACAATAGGTGTATTCAGTGTGTATCGCTCCCCTTGGATTTCTCAACCTAACTGGCAGATAACGCAGATGGATATGTGCGGCTCAGAGTGGTTCAGTTCGCGTAAAACGCCAGATTTTGCTTATGCACCTATGGGTTGGATTAGAGGATACCACCAGTTTAAGATGCCAGAACATTTTGGCTATCCTGAACACGAAAGTGTAGGGGAAGCGGTGGGAAAGGAAACTTATATAGTGCTTACAGAACGGTTTAAGCAAGCTTCAGCAGAGCCCACATTTAAAGAGTGGATAAATATAGAGGATTGCTTTGCTAAGCCGGGTTTCGCTGAGGAAGATTTTGTAAGAATTGAAAAAGATTCAAGTGTGAATAAGGTATATTCAAATGGGGAGTTTGATACTTTCTTGGTAAGAGGAAGAGTAAAAGATGAAGCAAAGCGGAGAAAAAAATAAGCCAAAAGTTTGCGTTGTTTCTTTTCCTATGCCTTCAGTGATAGTCGTTAATGTTTTTTTATACAATCTCGTTGAGATACTGGAACTAATATGCGAGAAAATATATGTAGTGACCAGTAATATACCCAGGGATAGAACTTTCGGCGAGAAAATTAAAATACAAGATGTAAAAACAACTATGCATTTTAGGAATACTATTCATCCAATGTGGTGGTCTACCTTATTTCAATTTTTAAAGATTATAATTATTCAACTAAAAATGTGTTGGATTTTAATAAAGATATCAAAGGATACTGATATTGTAATCTTTTATGTGGGAGGGGCTAATTTATTTCCCCCTGTACTAATGGCAAAACTTCTGGGAAAAAAAGTGATAACATCGGCAATAGGTTTAGGTTCACTTGGCTATAGGAAAGCCTATGACAAAGGATTATTTAGCATGAGTGGTGCCTTCTCTACTATCCTAAATATATTGGAAAGAGCTAATTTTTCTATTTCTGATTTGATTCTCGTGGAATCACATAGTGTTATAGACTTTTTAGGTTTAGAGAAATATAAACACAAAATCGTTGCTAGTGGAGCAAGATATATAGACACAGATTTTTTTCAAATAAAAAAAGAGCTGAGGGAAAGAAAGAATTTAGTTGGATATATTGGTCGTTTAGAAGAGGGAAAAGGTGTAATGAATTTTGTTAAAGCTATACCGCTGATTTTGGAAAAGCAAGATAACTTTAAGTTTCTTCTTGGAGGGTACGGCCCTCTATATGACAGAATCAAAGAAAGGCTGAGAAGTAACAATTTGTCTCGCAAGGTGGAACTGATAGGGTGGATTCCTCATGATAAGGTTGCAAATTATCTTAATGAACTAAAGCTACTTGTTTTACCCTCATACTCTGAGGGACTTCCTACTGTAGTCTTAGAATCAATGGCCTGTGGCACACCGGTTCTTGCAACCCCTGTTGGTGGGATACCAGATGTAATAAAGGATGGGGAAACTGGTTTTATTTTGGAGGATAACTCGCCAGAATGTATTGCAGAAGATGTTATAAGAGCTTTAAATAGCCCAAATTTAGATGAGATTGTAATAAACGCATGTAATATTATCGAAGAGAAATATACCTACGAAGGTGCTGTGGAAAGATACCGAGAGATATTGAATAAAATTCTGGAGGTGAACAGAAATAATGCCAGAGTTTAAATTCACAGAATGGTTTGCCCTTATCTTGGCTACGGTGTTGATTGTATTGTTAGTGGTTAGTGGTAACTTCTAAACTTGTGGTTAATATGAGGATTACTTATCAAACATTTGGTAATCATTTATCAATAAAATTCAAAAGTCTTCGGTATAATAGGTATATTCATACTCAAGAAATCAAGCATGCAAGTGTTATTAAAAAACAACGAGCAAATGTTTAAAGTATATGGAGATTTTTACTTATGGAATCATCTTTCACCAATCAATTAGGATAGTGGTGGTTTGGGGATATATGGATAAACTTGTCAGTAATACAGTGAAAACAGAGAAAAAAATATTGGCCCTCCTTATTTGCATATCTTTTGTGATTCTGTTCTTAGAATATATATGGTATTATAATTACCCTCCCTTTGGTGAGAATTCTGATGTTTATCAGCATTTAGCATGCATTCGAGAAATTTCTAAGGGAGTTATACCGCCGCATAATCCAATTACCGCATCAAATGTACCTGATGTCCATTATGGGCCGTATCTCGTATTACTGGGCTATATCTTCGCATTGACACAGATAAATCCAATTATTTTATTGTATATCGCAGGATTAATTAATCTGTGCTTATTTATATTTTTCGCCTTTAAATTTACAAAAGAGATGCTTGGAGAAAGAATAGCTATTTTTTCAGTGATGAGCATGCTATTTATATGGGGACCCTTAGGGAGATTTGCTGGCGTATATAAGATTTTTGCAGCATACGACTTC
>Ga0164318_10007411_pt1 | contig 10632 bp, 8 predicted proteins | sample GuaBasSedimGuay9_FD_113734 | JGI IMG/M metagenome (GOLD analysis project Ga0164318, IMG submission 113734) | Subseafloor sediment microbial communities from Guaymas Basin, Gulf of California, Mexico - Guay9, Core 4571-4, 0-3 cm | ecosystem: Environmental > Aquatic > Marine > Hydrothermal vents >...
CGATTCGAAGATTACACGAGTTTCTCGAGTGAAACCTTAAGAATTTAGAAATCCAAATTTTACTTGGTCCCGCGGTAACTCAGTTGGTAGAGTGGTCGGCTGTAGACCCAAGCCGAGACCGACATGTCGGGAGTTCGAATCTCCCCCGCGGGACTTCATTATTGATAACGAGCGCAATACTCCCCAAATCCCCTCCTAATAAGACACATTCTGGTATTCTTGAGAAAATAGATCTCATAACATGACAGTGGTGCTCTACCCTGTCGTTTCCATATATTGACGCTTATCCCACCATACTTTTTGCATATCTCTTGTCCACTAAATGAGGATATTTAGATTGTGCAGAGGTTCATTTTTCTTTTCCACGATATTCCGTTCTTTGCCGAAAATCTTCCACGCGAACCACCCAAATTTTTTAAGCTTTAAAAACGAAAATTACTTGGTTGGCGGCCATAGCGGTGAGGAAACACCCGGTCCCGTCAGATCCCGGAAGTTAAGCTCACCAGCGATTCGGGTTGTACTGCCTTGCGAGAGCAGGTGGGAACCCCGAGACGCTGCCAACCTCCTTTTGAAAAGCTTATTATCGTTTCTGGCGTAATTTTTTCACTGGTGCCCTGGTGGTGTAGCCCGGACTAACATGCAGGCCTGTCGAGCCTGCGCCTCGGGTTCAAATCCCGGCCAAAGGCATTTTGCCTGTCGATGGGCGCCATCTCGATATGATCGGAGGTGGCGAAAACCGGGGCACTCTCTTTAGAAAGCCTTAAAAGAGCTTTCGGTGATTTTAAATAGCGAAAAGGATAAAAGGAAGATTTTGAACCGCTTTCTGGGTAGGGCCCGTAGCGCAGTCTGGCCAGCGCACCGGCCTTTTAAGCCGGGTGTCGCGGGTTCGAATCCCGCCGGGCCCGTCTGGGAACGCGGGTGAAAAAATGCCTGAAGAGTTCAAAGTCGGGCGGCATGTGCTGGTGCCGAAGCACGAGATTTTGCCAAAGGAAAAGGTAGAGGAAGTCTTAAAGCGGTATAAAATTCAGCCTTATCATCTCCCCCTCATCAAGAGCTCAGATCCTGCGGCAAGGGAAATCGGAGCGAAGCCCGGCGATGTCCTCAAGATCACACGGAACAGTCCCACTGCGGGGACGGCGGTCGTCTACAGATATGTTGTGAATGAATAGTGGTGAATGAATGCAGGATACTTGGCCCATCGTAGAAGCTTTTTTCAAGGAGAAAGGTCTCGTACGGCAACACCTAGATTCATATAACGAGTTCGTCGAACACGGGATCCAGCAGGTCATCGACGAGATAGGTGGCATAGAGTTGGACATCAAGGGGACCAGTGTAAAGTTTGGGAAGGTGAGAATAGGAACTCCATCCATCAAGGAAGCGGACGGTTCTCATCCATCGATATTCCCCAGTGAGGCCAGACTGCGGAATATGAGCTACACAGCGCCGGTTCTGCTGGAGATGGCGGTTGTAAAAAATGGAAAGGAGTTGCCTCCTCAAGAAGTCTACATAGGGGAATTGCCAGTGATGCTCAAATCGAAGATATGCAAACTTTATGGAATGAGCGAGGAGCAGCTCATAAATGCCGGGGAAGATCCCTTGGATCCCGGTGGTTATTTCATAATCAACGGTTCGGAGCGCGTGATAGTCGCTCAAGAGGATCTGGCATCCAACTCGATATTGGTCGAACGCGATGAGCGGATGGGCACCGAGGTGGCTAAGGTTTTCTCAACCCTTCATGGATTCCGTGCGCTGGTGGTGGTCGAGCGAAAGCGAGACGGGTTGTTGCGGGTTTCTTTTCCGGCCGTACCAGGACAGGTCCCGCTTGTGGTTTTGATGCGGGCGTTGGGTTTAGAGAGCGATAGGGAAATAGTCGAGGCAGTCTCTGAGGATCCTGAAGTCGCCAGGGAACTATTTGAAAATCTTCAGGAGGCCATAGATGTAAAAACTCAAGAAAATGCGCTCGACGTCATCGGGAAGAGAGTGGCAATTGGACAGACGAGGGAGTACAGATTACAGCGCGCGCGGGAGGTCCTGGATCGTTATCTCTTGCCGCACATCGGATCCAAACCGAGCGATAGGATCAACAAGGCATATTATCTGGGACGAATGGTGGAACAGGTGATCGAGCTCAGTCTCGGTAGGAGAGATGTCGATGACAAAGACCACTACGCAAACAAACGGTTAAAGCTAGCAGGCGATCTTCTCGAGAACGTCTTCAGGCTTGCATTTCTCAATCTCACTAGGGATATCAAATATCAGTTGGAGAGAGCGAATGCAAGGGGAAGGGAGCTCAACCTGATAACCGCGGCCCGTGCGGATGTGTTGACTGAGAGAATCCGTCATGCGCTAGCGACTGGAAATTGGCCTGGGGGCCGGACTGGAGTAAGTCAGCTGTTGGACCGCACCAATTACATCGCGGCGATATCCCACTTGAGACGTGTTGTGTCTCCGTTGAGCAGAAGTCAGCCCCATTTCGAGGCTCGGGATTTGCACCCAACTCATTGGGGGAAGATATGTCCATCCGAGACGCCGGAAGGTCCAAACTGCGGTTTGGTCAAGAACCTTGCCTTGATGACGGAGATATCTACCGGAACCGAGGAGGGCAAAGTGGAGCGTTTGATGTACAAACTCGGCGTCACGAGGATAGACAAAGGCAGCGAGAAGAAAGGAAGATGTGCCGTGTACATCAATGGACGGTTGGTTGGAGTTACGGAGAACGGAAAGATATTGGTGGAGGAGCTCAGACGTCATCGGAGAAAGGGTACCATAGATGAGCAGGTCAACGTGGCGTACAGAGAGGATACCGACGACGTGCGCGTAAATACTGACGCCGGCAGAGTGCGCAGGCCAGTTATCGTGGTTGAGGGTGGCAAGTCCGCCCTGACCCCTGAGATACTTGAAAAAGTAAAATCAGGTGAATTGGTCTGGCAGGATCTCATAAGAAGAGGCATCGTTGAATACTTGGACGCCGAGGAGGAAGAAAATACATTCATCGCGGTGTCCGAAGATGAGCTGAGTCCCGAACATACTCACTTGGAGATCAACCCGCTGGTGATACTGGGAATAAGTGCGGCGCTCGTCCCGTACGCCGAGCACAATCAGTCACCCCGTAATACATATGGTGCGAATATGGCAAAACAGGCGCTGGGGATCACCACCACCAGTATCCACAAACGCGTGGATACAAGGGGACATTTCTTCCATTATCCCCAAGTAGCCCTGGTAAAAACCAAGGTGATGGATGCCGTGGGCTTCGACCGTAGGCCTGCGGGTCAAAATCTCGTGGTGGCAATCGCCTCCTACGGTGGATACAACATGGAAGACGCGCTTATAGTGAACAGGGACTCCATCGACCGTGGAATGGGTCGGACCACGTTCTACAGGGTGTATGAAGCGGAAGAGGGGAGATATCCTGGTGGACAGGAGGACAAGTTCGAGGTTCCGAGCGAGGAGATCAGGGGATACGCCGAGGCGAGTCTCTACAGGAACTTGGGCGAAGATGGAATAGCTGAGGTTGAATCTGAAGTTCAGGGAGAAGACGTTTTGATCGGACGAACAAGCCCCCCAAGGTTCTTGGAGGAGATAGATGAGTTCGGGCTCGCAGTGGAGCACGGTCGAAGGGAAAGTTCCGTAAGGATGAGGCCCAGTGAAAAGGGGATCGTGGATATGGCAATGGTCACTACAGCTTCGGAGGGCAACAAATTCGTGAAGATAAGGGTCAGGGATATGCGAATACCGGAGATAGGGGACAAGTTCGCCTCCAGACACGGGCAGAAAGGAGTGATAGGGATGATCATGGATGGGGCTGACATGCCATTCACCGAGGATGGTATAACCCCCGACATAATCATAAACCCCCATGCGATACCTTCGCGTATGTCAGTTGGACAATTGCTCGAGATGATAGCTGGGAAGGTTGGGGCGTCGGCTGGGACGAGGATGGACGGTACAGCTTTTGGAGGGGTACCCGAAAAAAAGTTGAGGGAGATGTTACACTCCTGCGGGTTAAAGCACACGGGCAAGGAGGTACTGTTCAACGGGATAACAGGTGAAATGATTCCAGTGGACATCTTCATAGGTGTGTGTTATTATCAGAAACTTCATCATATGGTCGCAGATAAGATTCACGCCAGGTCACGTGGTCCGGTACAAGTTCTCACGCATCAGCCAACCGAGGGACGTGCCCGGGAAGGAGGTTTGCGTTTTGGAGAGATGGAAAGGGACTGCCTGATCGGTCACGGCGCTGCCATGCTGTTGAGGGAGCGTTTGCTTGATGCTTCCGATAGATATACAGGTCTAGTCTGTGGAAAATGTGGAAGTTTTGCGGTTTATGACAAGAGGAGAGATCGCGGATACTGTCCGCTCTGCGGAGAGGACTCGGAGATCTATGGGGTGGAGATGTCATACGCGTTTAAATTACTCATGGACGAGTTAAAGTCCATGTGTATGTTACCAAGGTTACAGCTGAGGGACAGGGCCTAGGTGATGAGTATGATGAGGATCCCCAAAGTAATCGACAGCATAAACTTCACCTTGATGTCGCCGGATGATATACGGAAGATGTCCGTGACGAAGATAATAACTGCGGACACTTATGACGAGGATGGGTATCCCATTGACAGGGGATTGATGGACTCTAGACTCGGAGTGGTGGACCCCGGCTTGAGGTGTAGGACCTGCGGGGGACGTCCGGGTGAGTGTCCAGGCCACTTTGGGCATGTTGAGCTCGCCAGACCCGTTATCCATGTGGGCTATGTCGATACAATTTACAGTTGTTTGCGTGCGACATGTAGAAACAAGAACTGTGGGAGGATCCTGTTATCTCCTCAAAAACTGGAAGAGTTCAGAAAACGTGTTGAAGAACTCAGGAGAAGTGGAGGAAAATGGTGGGAGATTTCCGACCAGGTCATCCGGAGCGCTATCACGGTTGAAAAATGTCCTCACTGCGGTGAGAAACAGTTCAAGATAAAGTTTGAAAAGCCCACTACCTTCGTAGAGGGCAAAAATCGTCTTACACCCAGCGATGTGCGCGAACGTTTGGAAAACATAAAAGACGACGACGCGCTGCTGCTGGGGATAGACCCAAGGGTCGCGAGACCAGAATGGATGGTCCTGACGGTTTTACCAGTACCGCCTGTTACGGTTAGGCCGAGTATAATTCTTGAGTCGGGCGTACGTTCCGAGGATGACCTGACGCATAAACTGGTCGACATCATCCGCATAAACCAGCGTCTTGCGGAGAATATAGAGGCTGGCGCGCCGCATCTGATAGTGGAGGACCTCTGGGAGCTGTTGCAGTACCACGTCACCACTTATTTCGACAATGGGGTTTCCGGCGTACCGCCTGCGAGGCACAGGTCAGGGCGTGTTTTGCGCACATTAGCTCAACGTCTTCGTGGCAAAGAGGGCCGGTTTAGAGGAAATCTGTCCGGAAAACGTGTGGATTTCTCCGCACGAACGGTCGTGTCCCCTGACCCAAATATAAGCATAAACGAGATCGGATTCCCCGAGCATGTGGCCCGAACTTTGACTATACCGGTTCGGGTCACTGAGTACAACATCGAGGAGCTGCGAAATCTCATTCGAAGGGGACCGGACATCTATCCCGGTGCGAACACCGTGGTTAGTCCTGATGGCAAACGTTATGACCTGCGATATGCCGATCGGGAGGAGATCGCGAGCAAACTGGAGCCTGGATTTTTGGTCGAGCGGCATCTGAAGGACGGCGACATAGTGATCTTCAATCGTCAGCCTTCCCTTCACCGTATGTCTATAATGGCCCACGAGGTCCGTGTTCTGCCTGGACGTACCTTTAGACTCAACCTGAGCGTATGTCCTCCCTACAACGCAGACTTCGATGGAGACGAGATGAACGTTCACGTCCCACAGAGTGAGGAGGCTCAAGCCGAGGCCCGGATTTTGATGCGAGTACAGGAGCAGATACTTTCGCCCAGGTTTGGGGGTCCCATCATAGGTGGGATTCAGGATCACATAACTGGCGCTTATCTGCTGACGCGCAGGGGCAGGCTGCTAACTAAGAGCCAGGCGTTACAGTTGCTGGCGCATGTCGGAATTTTTTCTGAGCTACCAAAACCAGCCGTGAAGGAGAAGGGTGTGGAGTATTGGACGGGAAAGCAGATCTTCAGCATGCTTTTGCCAAAGGGACTGAACATGACCTTCAAGGCCAAGATCTGTGAAAATCACACACGGTGCAAAAAGGAGGAATGTGAACTTGATGCATATGTCGTCATCCGGGACGGGAATCTGCTACATGGGGTTATAGATGCCCGAAGCTATAAGGCCTTGGATCGTTGTGAGATACTGGATCGAATCGTCAAGGATTATGGCACCACTGCAGCCAGGGAATTTTTGGATAGAGTCACCAAGCTTTCCATCGCTGCGGCCATGATGTTTGGATTCACGACAGGTATAGACGACGAGGACATCCCACCTGAGGCGAAGGAACGGATAAACGAAGTGATAGATGAAGCAAAAGAAAAGGTGAACAAGCTTATCGATGTCTATAATGCCGGAGAGCTTGAGCCCCTCCCCGGCAGGTCCCTTCGAGAGACGTTGGAGATGAGGATAATGGAGGTTCTGGCCGAAAGCAGGGATTCAGCTGGATCTATCGCGGAGAAATATCTTGGGTTGGACAATCACGCCGTTATCATGGCGAGGACCGGAGCGCGTGGTAGCATGCTCAATTTAACTCAGATGGCGGCCTGTGTGGGTCAGCAGTCCGTTCGTGGGGAGCGTCTCAACCGAGGATACAGGAAACGTACGTTGCCCCACTATAGAAGGGAGGACTTGGGAGCTAGGGCCCGCGGGTTTATAAGTTCAAGCTATAAAGACGGCCTAGATCCGCTGGAGTTCTTTTTCCACGCGATGGGTGGAAGGGAAGGACTGGTGGATACTGCCGTCAGGACTGCCCAGAGCGGTTACATGCAACGTCGTTTGATAAACGCATTACAGGATCTTCGCGTGGAATACGACGGCACCGTGCGGGACGACAGGGGCACGATAGTTCAGTTCGTGTATGGTGAAGACGGTGTGGATCCAGCGCGCAGTGACAAAGGTAAGGCTGTGCAGGTGGAAAAGATCATAGAACGCGTGATCGGGGGTTATTGAGTGGTTGGAGTATCTGCAGATACGATAAAATCGGAGGTCGGCAAACTGAAAGGGCAGGTGCCCGACTCTATAGTCCACGAGCTTCAGGGGAGCCTGTTGCGCGTGAGCAAGGATCGGGCGATAACCCGAGAACAGCTGGGAGAGATAATAGAAAGCGTAAAACAGGCATATATCAATGCCATCGTAGAACCCGGAGAAGCAGTTGGCACGGTGGCAGCGCAATCGATAGGGGAGCCTGGAACCCAGATGACGTTACGGACTTTTCACTATGCAGGGGTAGCAGAACTGAACGTGACTCTTGGTCTGCCGAGGATTATAGAGATAATAGATGCCAGGAAGATGCCCTCCGCTCCGCTGATGAAGATACACCTGAAGGAAAAGTTCGCCAAGAGCAAGGAAAAGGCCAAAGAATTCGCCCAAAAGATAGAACTGACGACCGTGGAGGACGTGTCGTTGCAAACAGAGGTGGATCTCATCAACACGGTATTTGTCGTCACCTTGAATCGTCCCGTGATGCAGCGGAGAGGATTGACGCCCACAAAGGTGGCATCTGCGATAAAGGAGGCGCTCAAGATCGATGTTCATGTCGATGGATATAAATTACGCATGAAACCCACAACGGTGTCGCTTTCGGAACTCAGGAAACTCGCTTCCAAGGTGAGGAGTCTGACGCTACGTGGCCTGAAAGGAATTACCCGTGTGCTGGTTAAGATGGAGGATAACGAGTATGTCGTCTACACGGAGGGATCCAATCTGTCTGGGGTTATTACGATGCCAGAGGTGGATCCCACGAGAACCGTGACAAATAACATTCACGAGATCGAGAAGGTTCTTGGTATAGAGGCGGCACGCAACGCCATAATCAACGAGGCGGTAAAAACGCTAGAAGAACAGGGGCTGGAGGTGGACCTGAGACATATAATGCTCGTCGCTGATATGATGACGGCGTCCGGGGAGGTGATGCAGGTCGGAAGACACGGTGTCAGTGGAGAAAAGGCCAGCGTGCTCGCTCGAGCTTCGTTCGAGATCACCACGAAACATCTCTTGGACGCTTGCATACATGGCGAAAGGGATAGGCTCGACGGCATAATCGAAAATGTCATTGCTGGACAACCTATCCCGCTTGGAACGGGCTCAGTGGAGCTAGTGATGGGGAGGGAAGAGAAGAGTGGAGCTAAGTAAGGAGATAAGACAAGCTGTTGCCGCCGGAAATGTCGTCATCGGGACGGATAAATCGTTAAAGGTTCTGAAGCAAGGAAAAGCCAAGCTTGTCGTTGTAGCCTCCAACTGCAGTTCCGAGGTTCTGGCGGATGTGGAACGATACGCAAAACTGGGAAACGTCCCTGTTCACGTTTTTGATGGAAACAGCGAGGATCTCGGATTGCTCTGTGGCAAACCGTTTCTGGTGAGCGTGCTGACCATCGTTGAGGGAGAGAGCCGGAGCTCGGCATCGTGGTGAAATGAGATGACGATCAAACTTACTTCGGAGGAGATGCGCTACATCACGCTTTTTGAGGGGATGACTGGAGCTCGGGTGCACGATTGTGTGATCGAAGATGATGGGAGAGGAGTTATATTTGTGGTGAAGAAAGGGGACATCGGTCTCGCCATAGGAAAAGGTGGAAACAAAATCCGGAGGGCAAAACAAGTGATCGGGAAAAGCGTAAGCGTGGTCGAACATTCTGATGACCTCGCGGATTTTCTTAAAAATATCCTCTCACCCGCAAAAGTCAAAAACGTAGAGCTGGTGGAGAGGGGTGGTAAAAAAATAGCAGTGGCGACGATAGACAGGATGGAAGGCGGCAGAGTGGGTGGAAAGAGAATTCAAAATGCGAAAAAAATTGCCAATCGGCATTATGGTATCCATGATATAGTGTTTGCATGAGTTTTAAAGTTGAAGCTCCTTATTGTTTTGAGGTGATCAAGTGGGAAGAACTCCCAGAGGGGAATTTGCGGCTCGGAAGGTGCGTTCGAAGCGACAGAGCTTCAGGTGGAAGAGTGCTCAGTACAAGCGTCGTGTGCTGAGGCTGGATGAAAAGGCGGATCCATTGGAGGGTTCACCTCAGGCTAGGGGTATCGTCCTCGAGAAGGTTGGCGTCGAGGCCAAACAGCCGAACTCTGCTATCAGAAAGTGTTGTAGGGTTCAGCTTATCAAAAACGGACGTCAGGTCACGGCATTTGCCCCAGGAGATGGCGCAATAGGATTCATAGATGAGCACGACGAGGTAGTGATCGAGGGAATTGGGGGTGCCAAGGGAGGAGCGTATGGGGATATCCCCGGCGTGAGATACAAGATAATCAAGGTCAATGGTGTTTCACTGAAGGAACTCGTGAAAGGACGAAAGGAGAAACCAACACGGTGATCGCTTGACGTTCAAATATTTTGATAAATGGTCAGCTGAGGGGATCGAGATCAGGGACTTGGGTCTCAAACAGTACATCCGGTTAGATCCTCCCCTTGTCCTACATGGGGGTGGCAGGCATGCGAGCAAGCAGTTTCGGAAAGCCGATGTCTCCATCGTAGAACGTTTGATAAACAAGCTCATGCGGTCCGGGCCTGGAGCAGGAAAGCTTCGTGGTAGGGTGATTCGAGGAGCTGGTGCTTGCGGAAAAAAACACAAGGCGTATGGAATCGTCCGAAAGTCTTTTGAGATAATAGCGGATCGGACGAAGAAAAATCCCATCCAGGTGCTCGTGGAGGCCATCCAAAACTCGGCTCCACGGGAGGAGACAACTCGCATAAGTTACGGAGGAATCACCTATTACGTGGCTGTTGATTCGGCACCCCAGCGGAGGCTCGACATAGCGCTTCAGAATCTGGCGGGCGGCGCCTTTTCTTCCTCATTTTCCAACAAAAAACCGATACATGAGTGTTTGGCGGAGGAGCTGATCCTCGCAGCCAACAACGACGTGAAAAGCTATGCCGTGGCACGCAAAAGTGAGATAGAACGTATAGCGAAGGGGGCCAGATAATTTTCCGTGGTGGACCCGAAGGCTTTTTAAATGGAAATGCAAAATGAAAATAGCAAGATGTGAAGGGTGTGAAAAATGGCAAAGCCGCACTTGAACCTGATAACCATCGGCCATGTCGACCATGGCAAGTCCACGCTGGTCGGCAGGACGTTCTATGAAAAGGGGCTCGTGAAGGAGGAGGAGATCAGAAAGTTCGAGGCAATGGGTGACAAGGGTAAGACGTTCAAGTTTGCTTGGATCATGGATGGTCTCAAGGAGGAACGAGAGAGAGGGTTGACGATAGACCTAGCTCATAAGAAGTTCGAGACCAACAAGTACTACTTTACGATAATAGACGCTCCCGGGCACCGTGACTTTGTGAAGAACATGATCACTGGGGCGAGCCAGGCGGATGCTGCGATCTTGGTGGTGGCCGCCGACGACGGGATAATGCCCCAGACGCGTGAGCACGCGGCTCTGGCGTTCACCCTCGGCGTGGGGCAGCTGGTCGTGGCGATAAACAAGATGGATCTGGTCGATTACAAGAAAGAA
>Ga0164318_10007412_pt1 | contig 10631 bp, 11 predicted proteins | sample GuaBasSedimGuay9_FD_113734 | JGI IMG/M metagenome (GOLD analysis project Ga0164318, IMG submission 113734) | Subseafloor sediment microbial communities from Guaymas Basin, Gulf of California, Mexico - Guay9, Core 4571-4, 0-3 cm | ecosystem: Environmental > Aquatic > Marine > Hydrothermal vents...
GGGTTTTATTATTGGTTTATTAATGTTACTAGTTAGCACTCCGGCTGTGGCCCATTTTTTAAGACAAACCGGTGACGCTGGTTGGGGCTATGGCTATGGCTATGGCTATGGCTATGGTTTTGGTTGGGACGGAGGCACAGAAGCTGGCTATAAGACAGATTTTTCTACTTCAGCTGCTAATGTATATGGTTATGGTTTTGGTTATGGTAATTTATTAGGAAGTTATGATCCTGCAACTGGTATTACTTTAACTAGTACGGCCGACTTAGCAACTCTGCATACCACGGGTTTAATTAGTATTGTGGGCACTGATCCTACTGCCACATCATCTGTCACTTTTGAAGATAAACTTACATTAAATCTATCTGCTTCTAAGGGAACAATTACAGTTACTATCCCCTCGGGCGCTACTTTTACTCCGACTGCTGGTGGAAATTTTGATTTTACGGCTCTTACCTCTTCGGATGTAACTAACGCTAGCGGTATTTCTGGGCAGGATATAGCATCAGCGCTTCAGTTTGGTATTTCTGGTGTGGGGATTACTTCTGATACGGCTGTTACTATATCTATTCCTACATATTATCCCGACGGGCAAACAGTAAACGTTTATAAGAGTGATAGCGGAGCTACTTCTGGTTGGTCATTACTTACCACTTGCACTATCAGCGGGGGAGCTTGTTCATTTACTACTACCAGTTTTTCTCATTTTGCTGCTACACAGTCAAGCTCAACCTCTGCTACAGGCGGTGGTGGCGGCGGTGTTTCTCCAGTAGCACAAGAAGAGGAACCTGTTACTCCAGCAGAACCTGCTACCATAGAAGTATCTGAGATTTTAGTAACTGATCCGTCTGATGTTAATAGCGTTTTAACTACCTTGGGAGTTACTCGCGATTTAACCAAGGAAGCAAAATACGCTCCGCTTATTAATGAAGATCTTAGCGAATTTGATGTGACAGCCATCCAAACACAGAAGAACGCCATGGTTAACTTTGTCACTTATGGCATATCTACAGCTACTCAAAAATTTGGCTCTGGCGAGAGACGAGCTATCCTTAGAGATTATTTAGAAACTGTTGGCAGAACAGATGTGGTTTGGTCAGATATAGAGTTAATAGCTACTGGTCAAAAGCCAATACAGCGCAACCTTACTAAAGAACAGGATCAATTAGGACAAGTTTTAGTTAGATTTGAAAAGCTATTTGGCCATCGTCCAAATTTTGAAGATGCTAATGAGGATTTGGCTTGGAATACTATGATGTATCGCATCCGCTTTACTAGAGATTTAGAAAAGGAAAAAGCGGGTATTGGACAATTTAGAACTAAAATGGGCAGAATCCCAACTTCACCATTAGATTGGTCAGCTGTCAGGGCATTAGGATATATTTTCTAAGAATATATATTAAAACCCGCTCCGAGTTATCAGGGCGGGTTTTTGTTTTAGCAAAAAATGTTCTACAATGAAGACATGGTTTTAGAACTCAGTTCTGGATACCCAGAACTGAGTTCTAAAGTTTTTCAATATTTCAGGTTTTATGATTGTCTCTAAATCAAAAATATTTTTTCTTAGCTGTTCATTTTTTATTCTGGGTATTAGTTTGGGTTATTTTTTTACTTTAGATAAGTTTGTTTTATATTTAATTATTTTAGGATTAATTGCCGGGCTAACTTTTATTTGGGATAAAATAAAATTGCGCTTATTGTTTTTAGGGGGGATTTTTTTATTTTTAGGATTAGAAATTTTTAGTTTGCACACGCCGATAATTACTGATGAGCTTATCCAATTTTATAATGAGAAAGGGGCAGTTAATTTTCAAGGAGTTGTAAGCGAAGAGCCGGATATTCGCTTTGATCATACTAAATTAACAATTAAATCCAGATATTTAGCGCAAGGTAATTTTTTAAAGCCTGTCAAGGGTAAGGTACTTATTAAGACCGATCTTTATCCAGAATATCAATATGGCGATTTACTAAATATTACTTGCCGCTTGCAATCGCCAGAGCCAATTGAAGATTTTCGTTATGATCATTATTTGGCTCGTTATAATATTTATTCCCTTTGTTATAATCCAAAGATTGAATTATTAGATAATAATCAAGGAAATTTTTTAATGGCAGGGGTTTTAAAAATTAAAAATAAATTTGTTAGATTAATTAATAAAATGTTCCCCGAGCCCCAGGCTTCTTTTTTGGGAGGTTTGCTTTATGGGGCGCGACGAGGGATTCCCCAAGATTTAATGGAGCAATTTAATCGCACAGGCATTACTCATATTATTGCTATTTCAGGATATAATATAACTATTTTGGCTGTCATCAGCCAGAGTTTGCTTCAAGGCATTTATGTTTCCCGCAAAAAAGCTTTTTGGCTGACTGTCCTTTTAATAATATTTTTTGTAGTTATTACCGGCGCTCCCGCTTCAGTTACTCGGGCGGCTATTATGGGTGTGTTAGTATTATTGGCCCGTCAAACCGGCAGAGTAAGTAAAGTGGGTAATGTATTAATTTTTGCTGCGGCTTTGATGCTTGTTTTTAGCCCGCGGGTATTATTTTATGATGCTGGTTGGCAGCTGTCTTTTGTGGCCACTTTGGGACTTGTTTATTTATCGCCAATTATAGAATTGTATTTTAAAAAAGTACCCGAATTTTTTAATATTAAAGAGTCATTTATTAGCACTATGTCAGCTATTATTTTAACCCTACCCCTGATTCTTTATAATTTTGGCCGTTTATCTATTGTCGCTCCAATAGTAAATATTTTGGTTTTGCCCGTTATTCCGCTAACTATGGCTATTGGTTTTGTGTCAGTTATCTCGGGTTTTGTTTGGCTAGGATTGGGGAAAGTTATTGGCTGGGGCGCCTGGCTCTTGCTTAATTATATTATTAGCGTAGTAGGGATATTTTCTAATCTTTCTTGGGCTAGTATAGAAATTTCTAATTTTTCTTTTGTTTGGTTGATCGTTTTTTATTTAATAATAGCTGTTTGGATTATTTTAGGGCAAACAAAATTAAAAAAACAAAAAATTAAAGTATGACTTTACTTCACCGAAAATTTATATTTAGTGTTATCAGTTTGGTGATAGTTATAGTTTTTCTTTTAGGAATAGTTTTATGGTCTCAAGCATCTTTTGATAAAAATCTTAAAGTTATATTTTTGGATATAGGCCAGGGCGATAGCATTTTAATTAATACACCGCAAGGAAAAAATATTTTAATAGACGGAGGTCCGGACAATACTGTTATTCAAAAGTTGGGAAAGTATTTGCCTTTTTATGATAAGGATATTGATATTATGATTTTAACTCATCCCCACGATGATCATGTAGTGGGATTAGTTGAAGTTTTACGCAGATATAAAGTCAAAGAAATTTATTATACTGGAGTTATTCATACTTCGCCGAGCTATTTGAATTGGCTAGAAGAAATTAAAAAAGAGGGAGCAACTTTAAATTTAGTTGACCATCCTTTTAATTTGGATTTAGAAGAAGATTTAACTTTTAAATTTTTATTTCCCACGGAAAGTTTTTTAGATAAGCGAGTTGATAATTTAAATAATACTTCTATTATTAATCAACTAGTATATAAAAATAAAACTTTTCTTTTTACCGGAGATGCAGAAATTGAATTAGAGGAAGAGTTGATAAACGGGGATTTGGATTTAGAATCAAATATATTAAAGGTTTGTCATCATGGCAGTAAAACATCTTCAAGCCGAGAATTTTTAGAAGCAGTTCAACCAGAAATAGTTATAATTTCTGTAGGCCAAAACAACAAATTTGGACATCCTAGTTATAGGACTATTAAAAATTTACAAAAAATTGGAGCTCAAATATATCGTACTGATAGAGATGGCGATGTTGTTATAAAAAGTGATGGGGAGAACATAGTAATCAGTAACCAGTGATTTGTAATTAGGGATTGAATATTAAAATATTAATAAAATGACAAAATCCTAATTCCTAATGTCAAACAAAGCTCAAAATTCAAATATCAAAAATACAGACTAAAGAAGAGCTGATAAATAATTTTACTTTTAGATTTTGATATTTGACATTGATTTGAAATTGGAGTTTAGGATTTTGGATTTTATTTCTAATTCCTAATTCCTAATTCCGCAGTATTGCCAAATATTCTAAATTTGTTATACTGGAATAATCGTTTAATTAATATTTTTAATTATTTTATTTATGGAAAGAACACTTGTTATTATTAAACCAGATGGCGTTCAACGCACTCTAATAGGTGAAATTATAGAGCGCTATGAAAGGGTTGGTCTTAAAATGACTGGCCTTAAAATGATAATTTCTACACCTGATTTAATCGAAAAACATTATACTGTTGATCCTGAATGGATTAGAAAAGTTGGGGAAAAATCAATGAAATCTTACAAGGAAAAAGGATTAAAGTCACCATTTAAAGATCCTGAGGAGTGTGGTCGGGCGGTTTTGGAACGTCTTAAAAATTATATGTCTTCCGGTCCAGCAGTTGCCATGATTTGGGAAGGCAATAAAGCCATTGGTATTGTTCGTAAAATTACCGGCGGTACCGAGCCCCTGACTTCTGATGTTGGTACTATCCGCGGGGATTTTACCATTGATTCTTACGATTTAGCCGATATTGATGAGCGGGCTATTAGAAATTTGGTCCATGCCTCGGGTTCAGTAGAAGAAGCAGAAAAAGAAATTGCTATTTGGTTTAATAAGGACGATATTGTAAAGTACAATCTTGTTAATAATAAGATTCTCTACGATGTTAATTTGGACGGGATTAAGGAATAGATTGTTTATTAATAAAGTTGCTTTAAGGGATTAATTTTGATATAATAATAGTGACTTCATAGTGATTGGCTCTTGTTTTGGGACAACCCTTACATAAAGAAGCCCTATATTTTGTTCTGCTGTGGCAGGATAGTGCGGGCTGAGGTATTTTGTCTCGTTTTGCCCCGTAAGATGCGGGACGAGGCGAGAAAGGATTCCATTGTAAAAATGCCAAATACAATCCGTTGCTATGGAGTTTTTTATTAGATGCGATGCCAATATACGAATGTGTGCTAATAATATAAATAATGTTTATTATGCTTCTACGCTCTCCATGGGAGCGGTTAGTTAAAAACTTCTGCCGTCTGTTCTGCCACGTCATCCCAAATTGAAACCCCTGCCATGGGTAGGGTAGAAGGAAGAGAAAAAGGATTTAAGATTGAGCGGCAGGAGGTCGTTTTTTTAGCGCAAGTTCAATTGACTGGTAAAATAAATTTTTTAAAAACTATTTTTAGTTAACAGCTTTTGATAATTTTTATGCGGGGCGTGGCGCAGTTGGTAGCGCGTACGCATGGGGTGCGTAAGGTCGCAGGTTCAAGTCCTGTCGCCCCGACCATTTGACTTCGTTCGTCGTTTTGCTCCTAACTTCGCTCATGGTCTTATGAAACAAATGTTATTAAAAATTAAAGAAATCGAATGCCCTGAGCTTGTCGAAGGGCAATATTATGTATATTTGTTACTTTGTTCAGATCAAAGCCTATATTGCGGCTTAATATGCGATTTAAAAAATCGTTTCAAAGAACATAATTCCGGCGAAGCAGCGGTTTGGACTAATAAACGACGACCTGTAAAACTAGTTTATTACGAAGTTTATGATTCTCTCTTATTAGCTCGACGAAGGGAAAAGTAGATTAAAGGATGGACAGTAAAGAAAAAACTCAACTTAATTGCTGGTATATGGACAAAGGAATTTTAGAATTTTATAAACCATTAGCTAAAATTTATTTAAAATAATATACAAACAATAACATGGAATGATTTCGAAAAGGTATTTTTAGCCGTTGGGACTATTATTAAAGTGGAAAATTTTCCCGAGGCGAGAAAACCAGCGTATAAAGTAGAAGCAGATTTTGGAGAACATGGGATTAAAAAATCCAGCGCGCAAATTACAGATTTATACGCAAAAGAAGAATTAGTGGGTAAACAAATAATAGGCGTAATTAATTTTCCCGAAAAACAGGTCGGTCCATTCTTGTCTGAATTTTTGCTAACTGGTTTTTACTGCGATGATGGTAAAGTTGTTATTGCCGTGCCTGATAAGAAAATAAAAAATGGTAGTAAATTAGGGTAATTTATTTGTTCATTCTAAAAAAGGAGGAGAAATGAAAGGGTTTACTTTAGTGGAAATTTTGTTTATTTTTACAACAATGGGTGTTATGATGCTGGGTATTGGAAAGGTAATAAATGCTTTTTGCGATTCACCATTTTTTGGCATTTTACTGTTCTAAATTTCAAAAGTGGATTTTTAAAACGGCTTATTATCAGCCGTTTTTTTAATTGCCTTTGGTTTTGTTTTATGAGACAATAAAATAATAAAAAACTATGTCTACTTTAATTTTTGATATTGAAACAATTGGCGAAGATTTTGATTCATTAGATGAGTTAAGCCAAGAAGCGCTTACCCGTTGGATTAAAAAAACTTCCCGCGACGAGCAATCTTACGAGGCGGCCTTGGAAAATATTAAAGGCGGTATGGGTCTTTCTCCGTGGACGGGCGAAATAATTTCGCTTGGCCTTTTGGATTATGAAAAGGATAAGGGAGCGGTCTATTTTCAGGCGCCCGGAGAAGATTATGGGGAATTTGAGGACGGCAAGATTAAATTTAAACAAATGGAGGAAGGGGAGATCTTGGAAAAATTTTGGCAGGGCGCTAAACATTACCAGTCATTTATTAGCTTTAACGGCCGATCGTTTGATGTTCCATTTTTAATGATTCGTTCGGCAGTTAATAAAGTAAGACCCAGTAAAAATTTACTTTCTAATAGATATTTAAATAGCCAGCTTGCCGGCTCAAAACATATTGATTTGTTGGAGCAGTTTTCTTTTTATGGCGCGGTATACCGTAAGCCCAGTCTTCATCTTTGTTGCAGGACATTCGGAATAGAGAGCCCGAAGTCAGGAGGTATTACCGGCGATGATGTGGCGAAATTATTTAAAAATAAAAAGTATAAAGATATAGCTAAATATAATGTTGGTGATCTGGTTGCCACTAAAAAATTATATGAATATTGGCGGGATTATATTCACATTTAATATTGAATATTAAATGTTATAATATTAGATATTATTCTAATTTATGTCATGTCATCTCATAGAGTTAAAAAAAACAAATTAAAAAAGGTAGCCATATTTGATATTGATGGGACTATTTTTCGTTCCAGCCTGTTGATTGAGTTGGTTGAGGCATTAATACAAGAAAAGATTTTTTCTCCGCGTATCAGAAAAATTTATTTAAACCAATATTATAGTTGGCTTAATAGAAAAGGGCTTTACAGTGATTATATAGAAGCGGTGATTGAAGCTTTTGAAAAAAATATAAAAGGCGCGCCTTATGCCAGAATACAGACGATTTCTAAAAAAGTCATAGCCGTTCATAAGGATAGGGTCTATTGCTATACTCGTGATTTGGTCAAGAAATTAAAAGCTGATGATTATTATCTTTTGGCCATTTCCCATTCCCCTTTAATAATAGTTGAATCTTTTGTGAAAGAATTAGGATTTAATAAAGTTTATGGCCGGATGTTTGAATTTGATAAAAGCAATAAGTTTACTGAAAAAGTTTTATATAAGGAGCTAATTGATGACAAGTCAAAAATTTTAACTAGGGTTTTAAAAAAAGAAAAATTAAGTTTAAAAAAATCCGTGGGAGTGGGGGATACAGACAGCGACATTTCCTTTTTAAAAATGGTTGATCACCCGATTTGTTTTAATCCTAACCAAAAATTATACCGATACGCTAAACGCAAGGGGTGGGAGATTGTAGTAGAGAGAAAGGATGTGATTTATAAAATTTAATATTTAAATTTAAAAACGGACGCTCTTAACGCGACCGTTTTAGTTTAAATTTGATATAAAAATTATTTTGTAACTTTAGCCATAGTTTTTAAGCACTTGGTGCAAATTTTTACCTTTTTCCCGTCAATAGTTTTATTTTGTAAATTTAAATATTGCTTGCGCTTGGTGGCAACTTTGGAATGGCTTCTTGATACTATTGTTTTCGGTTTACGGTGGCAAACATCGCATCTTTTAGACATATTTATATTTAATTAATTTTAGTAAAATAATTATCAGTGTTTATAGTATAACAGGTTGTAGAATGGGTGTCAATGGTTAAAAAAATTAAAATATTAAATATTAATTAAACTAATTATTCGTAAGTAGAAATTTACAAGTTTTAATATTTTAATATTTCTATTTAATATTTTAATTTTAATACTACACTTTGCTTTTCAAATAATTAAGAACGTGTTATAATATATAAAATTATAAAAGTAAAATGTCATTAGAATTTTATCAAGCGTTAATTTTTTTTATTTTAGTTATTCCCTCGGCTATTTTACATGAGTATTTTCACGCCTGGGTGGCTAATCAATTAGGGGATCCGACTGCTAAGAATATGGGTCGTCTTACTCTTAACCCCTTATCTCACATTGATCTTTGGGGAACGATTTTATTACCCTTATTTTTAATTTTTGCTTTTCATGGAAGTTTTGTTTTTGCTTACGCCAAACCAGTGCCCTATAATCCTTATAATTTAAAAAATCAGAAGTGGGGGCCTGCATTGGTAGCTGCAGCCGGCCCGTTTGCTAATTTTTTTCTTGCTGTGACTTTCGGAATTTTTATTAGATTATCTGTTTTTCCTCAAATGGCTGATATTTTTTCTATTATTGTTTTTATTAATATTCTTCTTGGAGTTTTTAATTTAGTGCCTATTCCTCCGCTAGATGGGTCTAAAATACTTTTTGCTATATTGCCAAGCCGTTATTTAAATATAATGTATAATTTAGAACGCTATGGAATGTTGATATTATTAGTCTTTCTTTTTTTTGGTTTTTGGATAATTCAGCCCATAATTTCTCTAATTTTTAGATTAATTGTTGGAGTATAATTTTTAGCTAAGATTAGCCAAAATTATATCTATTTTTAAAAGAGTTGACGAGATTTTATTATTATGATAATATAGGTAATACATACATATACAATCATATAAGAGTTACGCTGTTTTTTTTATCAAAAATTTATTTACAAAATTTTAAAATATGCCAACTATTAATCAGTTAGTTCGTAAAGGACGAAAAACAACTAAAAAGAAATCTAAAACACCTGCTCTGCAGGCATCTTTAGATACTTTAAAAAGACGCAGACACAGCTTGCCTAAAGGCAGTCCTTTTAAGCGTGGGGTTTGTATTAAAGTTACTACTACCACTCCTAAAAAACCTAATTCTGCTTTGCGTAAAATTGCCCGTGTTCGTTTATCTAATGGCATGGAAGTTACAGCTTATATTCCAGGTGAAGGCCATAATCTTCAAGAACATTCTATTGTCATGCTTCGTGGTGGCAGAGTAAAGGATTTAAACGGTGTACGTTATCATATTGTGCGCGGTGTTTATGATACTACGGGAGTTGACGGACGCAAACAGGGTCGTTCCCTTTATGGAGCTAAAAAGAGTAAATAAATTAAATTAATCTAAATATGCGCGGAAAATCAATACCAAAAAGAAAGATTAGTCCGGATCCCAAGTTTAATAGTGTGCAAATTACTAAATTAATTAACCACATTATGAAGGGAGGGAAGAAATCTATAGCTCAAAAGATTATTTATAATGCTTTTGATTATATTTCCGTTAAAACAAAACGAGACCCTTTAGAAATTTTTAATGAAGCTATTAAAAATATTTCTCCCAGTGTGGAAGTAAGAAGCAGGCGCATTGGCGGAGCTAATTATCAAATTCCTACCCCAGTTCATGGAGATAGAAAATTAACCTTATCTTACCGTTGGATTATAGCTGCTGCTAAAAATAAAAAAGGCAAGCCAATGCACGAAAAATTAGCCATAGAATTAATAGATGCGGCTGAGGGTCAGGGAGATGCTATTAGAAAAAAGACAGATGTTTATAGAATGGCTGAAGCAAACAGAGCTTTTGCTCACTTCGCCAGTAGGTAACGCCAACCTGCAAATTAACAATAATTAATCAACTAATGCAATGTCCAGAGATTATAGTTTAAAAGATACACGCAATATTGGAATTATTGCCCATATTGACGCTGGTAAAACAACTGTTACCGAGCGTATTTTATTTTATACTGGTAAAAAACATAAAATAGGTGAAGTACATGAAGGTGAAGCAGAAATGGACTGGATGGAGCAAGAGCAGGAGCGTGGCATTACTATTACTTCAGCGGCTACTACTTGTTTTTGGAAAAATAAGAGAATTAATATTATTGACACTCCAGGGCATGTTGATTTTACAGCAGAAGTAGAACGTTCATTGCGAGTGCTTGACGGCGGAGTTACAGTATTTGACGGAGTGGCTGGAGTTGAACCGCAATCTGAAACAGTTTGGCATCAGGCTGATAAATATAATGTTCCCAGAATTTGTTTTATTAATAAATTAGATCGTACCGGCGCTGATTTTTATGCTGACCTAGATTCTATTCATGAACGTTTAACTAAAAAGGCATATCCTCTCCAGCTTCCTATTGGCATAGAAGCAAATTTTAAGGGGATTGTTGATTTATTAGAACAAAAAGCTCGTGTTTATTTGAATGATCTAGGTACAAAATGGCAGGATCAATATATTCCTGAAGATTTAAAAGATA
>Ga0164318_10007413_pt1 | contig 10631 bp, 14 predicted proteins | sample GuaBasSedimGuay9_FD_113734 | JGI IMG/M metagenome (GOLD analysis project Ga0164318, IMG submission 113734) | Subseafloor sediment microbial communities from Guaymas Basin, Gulf of California, Mexico - Guay9, Core 4571-4, 0-3 cm | ecosystem: Environmental > Aquatic > Marine > Hydrothermal vents...
ATTAGATTAGAAGGCAGGGTATTCTCTGCCTTTTTTTATGCGTAAAGATAAAGTATAAGGATAATATTATGGCAGATATCATTGTAAGTGGTGAAGCAATCACATTTTATGTTGATTATGAAAATTTATTAGAATTCACTCCTCTATCAAAAGATAGAAATTACAATGCAGGTTTAGATGAAAATAATAAGTATCCAGAAGATTACTATGAAAATTATTCTGACCTGTTAAAAGCTAAGTAAGGGAGAAATTAATGCAAGAATGGGTTAACGAACTGTCAAGTGGTTATATAAACTCAGTTGGTCCTGAACTACAAGTCTTTAAAATGGATAAGACTGAGACACAACTTGATGAGTTATATGGCGAAAGTCGGCAGGGAAGAATTTATCTACCTCCTTTTCCAATTAGAGCAGTCTTTAATACGAACCAATGGGTTGGCTTTCTTGATATGGAACAGTTTAAAGAGAGAGAAGAAATATTAGTAGCTAAAGTAAATTTTGCAGATATGGTTAAAATTGTTTCTGACCTTAGAAAGAAACATGTATCTGAAATTTTTATTAAATATAGCGGAAGAGGTATCCCCTCTATTGAAAAGATAAATAATGTTTTAACATTATATATAAATAATAAGTCTTACTTAACCTTTGACCTAACGAACAATATGTTCTCTACGGTTAGAAAGTTAGGAAGTAGAATTAATGATTATCCTGATTGGTCTTGTGTTCTTGCTGGACAAAATGACTTGAGTGTTAACCTCATAGATTTTAATAAGACTTCTTTCAGTGAACGTGAAACTATGATTTATTCAATAGATAAAACTTACCAGAATATAACAGATGTTATTGAACTTGGTGATGTTATTATTACTGATAAAAATCGAATGTATGAAGTCACAGGAGCAAAACCATCTGGAGAATTTGGATGGAATTATTCTTTATGGCAGTTAGATTTAGAACTGGCACAGGTAGATAGATTTAATCTTCCTGGAAATTATATTAGTCGAATTAAAAAAGCCAATCAACTTGGCAATCTTAAAACGAGAATGGAGTAAAATATGAAGATAGAAGGATTACTTAGCGAAGCCTCAAAAGAAATTACAGGACTACATACGATAGTCGTAAAGGATGGTAATACATCCAGACGGTTTACGTTTCAGAGTCATCGAATCGATTCTTTAAAGAAAGAACTATCTAAAAGATATGGATCAAAAATTGTAACTAAAATTGCATCACAGATTAAAAAAGCTGAGACAAATGGTAAGCTTAAAACTTTTACAAATGATGACGCAGTTGATTTTGAGATTGTTGGTGATAAAGTAAAATCAAAATTTAAAGTTGTTCTTGCTATAGAAGAAGGTGATGGAGATGGAGATGCTTTAATTGAAGCCAGAAAAGGTGATGGAGATGGAGATGCTTTAATTGAAGCCAGAAAAGGTGATGGAGATGGAGATGCTTTAATTGAAGTTGCGGATGGTGGTCCTGAAGGAAAACAACAAAAAGTTAATAAAAATAAAAATGTTGAAGCTGTACAATATGATGATGAAGTAAGACCAAAATATTCTGCTGATACAGACAAAACAAAAGTTATGGATAAATGTTCCAAAACCGGAAAGAATAAACTTATAAAAACTTTTGATAACATGAAAGCCGCTAAGAATTTTATTAAGAGAGAGAAGCTTAATAATAAAAAATATTTCATAGAAGCAAATATTGAAATAAAAGATAAAAACGCACAAGTCATTACAGTAGATGGTAAGCCTTATACTAAAGGATATGGTGGTTTAAAAGCTGATTATCCAAAACATTTTGCAGCACTTAGAGAAAAGTTAAAAAAAGATGGTAAGACAATGGGTAATCTTGGAGGAAACGATCCTGCGGTTGATATCGTAGCAAAAGCTGACGGAACAATACAAGTGAATTACGACGCATAATGGAAACAAATAAAGTTTTAACTATATATAAAAAAGCAATATTGAAGAAAGTGTCAGGTTTGTTAGATATCATTAAACGTAATGATGCAGTTAAAACAGCTACTATTTCTAGTAGTGGAAATATTCATATAGAGTTTACTGAACCTGTAGATATAGAAGGACAAAACGTTCTTAATACTTTTATCTATGGTGGAGCTATAAAGAAGGCTAGCAGTAAAGATAAATTGGAAGATCAATATTTTAAGATACCTGCGATTGGAGCGTTTTAATGCCTAGCTTACTTGAACACTTTTTATTTAAACAGCAATCAATAGCAATCAAAGAATTTCTGAAAAAGAAACTCTGGTTAAGTAAATATCCAGAGGATCAGAATGTTGATGTTTTTTACGCAACTCCCGAAAAGGCTTTTGCAAAACTTATAGCACCAATTATAAATGGTGGTAATTTATACCCAACTGTTTCTGTAGTTTTACAGGGAATGGAATTGGCACCGGGACAAACGCCTACTGGGTTTTATAAAAAATATGTGCAAGCTGATGATAGTTCTAATGTTTTTGAAGAACAATATCATCCATTAGTTTATCAGTTAACATATAGAGTGACAATGTGGTCTGCATTACAATCAGACATGGATATTTTATTATATCAAGCAATGACAGCGGCACCTAATAACAGAAAATATGCCACAGTTGTAGACGGACAGTGGATGGAAGCAGAAACAATGATTCCACAATCTGAAAGTGTCTTAGATCCGGGTGACGCCAGAGATATATCGTTCCGATATGGATTTGACATTACGGTTCCTAGAGCTTATTTACCATTAAATTACGAAGAGTATTATGGTAAAATTCTTTCTATGGATATGGTATATGATGTTTAGAGGAGTGCTTAAGTGTCTTATAAGATATTCAATAAAACTTACCAACCAATAAAATTAGTTGGTAGAACAATTAGACAACGAAAGTTTATTTTAGTTGATTTTGTAACGAAGCAAATGCGTAACCTCGAAGCGAGAGGTTTGTTATTTATCAAAAAAATAAAATAGTAAAGGTAATTATAGATAATTTTATGGAGGAAAAAACATAATGGCTAAATCACCTAGTATTAAAATTCTTGAACGTGATATGTCTGCTTATACAGTAACTTCTTCCGATACAGTCCTAGCGATAGTTGGATATGCTACCAAAGGACCAATCGGAGTACCTACTTTAGTGACATCAAGATCAGAATTTAATGAAAAATTTGGAACTACAGTAGATGGTTCCCCTTATGCGGCACTTGCAGCATATAGAGCATTTAATCAGGGAAATCAGGTAATTTTTGATAGAGTTGCAACTGAATCTGGAGATAAAGCGGCAACCGCAGCAGTGAAAGTAATTCACAATCTCGAAGAAGCAACTTCAGGAACTATGGGACTTGATCTCGGAGCAGATCCTGTAACGACTTTAACAGACGCAACAGAATATTCTGTCGATATTACAATCGATGGCGGAACATTAGAAAATGCGGCTTTCACAACAACAAGCACTGAAGAAACAGCGGCTAATATTTTGGCTGCAATCGACGCAGCACTTATCGCAGAAGGTTCTGGAGCAACAGCAGTTTTAGTTGGAAATGTAATTACAATTACATCAGCAACTAAAGGAGCATCAAGTACAGTTTTAATCGCTTCTGGAACAACCGGAACTGATTTAATTGGTGAAGGTGCAGTTGCAGTCGCAACAGTCGCAGCAGTTCCTGGAATTGACGAAGATGGTTCTGGAACTGATGATATTATCATCACAGCTTCAGAAAAAGGCTCTTCAACAAACCTTATTACTGTACAGAAATCTTCAAGAACAAATCCTGTAACTTTGGGTCTTGTTCATAAAATCGAAGTTTTTTACGACGGTTTTCTTAAAGAAACTTTTGATGAAGTTTCACTCACAACAGCAGATACAAATTATTTTGTAACTGTAGTTAATGAAACACCTGATAATGGTGGTTCAGATTTTATTAGTTACGCAGTTGAAGATTTAGACGGTGATGATACAGTTACCGTTTATGCAGATGGTGTTGTAAATCTTGGAGTTGGAGATATTGAATTTACAGCTGGAGATACTTCTCAAGATTACGATTATGTAGTTGGAACTGATGGATTTGATGATGACGCAGCAGCTGGTGCAAATGAAGCACTTTTTATCACAGAGTTAGCAGTAACTGGTGATCTTGGAAATGTTGAATTGTTTGATTATCATATTTTAATCACTCCAGATGAGGGAGATGAAACAGTTCAGGACGCAGCAGTCGCACTTACAGCAGCTAGACAAGATTTTGTTTATATTGTTGATCCACCAATGGGATTACTTTATAATGAAGTAGCTGATTGGCATAATGGAATTGGAAATCAAGGAAGAACAACTGCTCTTGATACATCTTATGGTATTCTTTATTGGTCTTGGTTAAAAGATTATAATGACGATACAAAAGAATATGTTTGGTGTCCACCTTCTGTATTTATTGCAGAAAAATTAATGGAAGTTGATAGACTTTATGGTTCATGGTTCGCACCAGCTGGAGATCTTAGAGGTCGAATTACAGCAGCTGATTATGAATTATCACCTTCTTTCTTACAAAGAGAACTTCTTTATGGTGACTTCAATGCAGTTAACCCAATCGTAAATTTTGTTTCTAAGGGTCTTGAAATCTATGGACAAAAGACACTTATTAGAGAGAATACTTCTCTTAATAGAGTAAACGTAAGAAGAATGATTATCTTCGCTAAGAAATTAATCAAAAAAGCTTTAGAAGCTATCATCTTTGAACCACATAATCCTGATTCTTGGAGACGAGCTTCAAATTTAGTGGTACAAATTCTTGAACCTATCAGACAGGGTGGTGGAATTGACCAGTACAGTGTAATTATTGATGAAACAGTAAATACACCTGATGTAATCGCACAGAACATCATGAAAGGTACTATTAGAATCATTCCTACCAACACAATTGAGATCATCGAGATCACAATGCAGGTTGATAAGGCAGGTGCTTCTTTAGACGAATAATCTAATTAAGTAAACAAAAAGGACACCAATTAAGGTGTCCTTTTTTATGCATTGTTATAACAATCCTCACAATAATCATTAAATCCTATAGTGAAAACTTCCTCTTCACTTAACCTAACTCCACATTCATTACATTGAATTGACCTGTTTTTAGCATAAATAATTTCTTCCTTGTTGTCTATAAGATATTGAAGCCCATCGCAATATTGAAAATGATCTTCATCTTCTATGATTGCAGGATAAGTCCCTTCTTCTATAAAAGTAAAACCACCCTCGTCAAATCCAACAATAAAAACTTTTCCTTCGTCATCAACCAACCAACAGCTCATATCCATAAAAATAAAACAAGAACCAATCTCTTCTTTGTGAAATAATAAATCAAGTGGAAGTTTAGATATCCAGTCATGTTCCCTAAGCTCAGGTACATTAAGTTTAGAATATCGACGAAGGATCTTGTTTTTAAACATCTTGGATGGATACCACCGTAAATGGTGAAAAACATCCTCTCTGTCTTGTACAATCCAAGTACGAGAAATAAATCTATCTACTTCTACACCATAAGCAGTTTTTCTTTGTCCATCTGTAATATAGGCAAGTACTCTATTTGGATCAACAATAAGTCCTGGGATTCCTGCCCAGTAGGGATATTCACTTTCAAAGTTTAAACAAGAACTCCAAGTTTCAGCTGTAGAACACATAAACCAGTCAGCAAAGTTTCTTGTAATTACAAGTTCTAATCCATTAGATGATTTTGCGATTTTAGAAGCACCAATCTGATCCATATAATACTTGATTATTTCTTGCGTTTTAATAACAGCTTCTTTCTTTTTTATAAGATCGTTCCTGAGATTGTTTGATGTGTCAACTAAAAAATTTCCAGTTAGCGCTGTCCAGTCTTCAAGAGTATCTCTATAATCATCAATAAGCTGTCCTTGCCGTATAAGAACATAAGAGCCTGCGTTGAGAAACCAGTCAGTAATTGCTTTAACTAATTTGAATTTATTTTTCTTATATTCTACTTGATTATCTTTGAAGTTTTCATATGTTATATTTAGATCTCTTCTCACAAAATAGAAAACTTTTTTAAACTTTTCCCATCCAATATCAAGTTCTTTATAGTCTGTTTCTGCAACCTTAAACCTTCGACGACCATCTGGACAGCCTTTAAAGAACTCATTGATTTCATCAGTTGAATTAATGCCACTATCAATAATTTTGTTAAACCTAACAACACTTTTATCTGATAAAGATAGATTGTTGCGAACAATTCTTTTAATCGCAGCAAAGTTTTTTTCGTCATTTAAGTTCACAATTCCCACCTTAGTAATTATACTAAATTATTCTTTTTTTGTAAAATAAAAAAGGACACTCGATTTGAGTGTCCCTGTATCTAATTATTTTTTAATTAAATAGTTTTTGGATTTTCTGGATTTTCTACAGCAATGTCAGTTCCATTTTTCTTTAAGTTAGGAGTATCGATTTCTACCTCGGTTCCTTCCTTTTCTTCAATCTCTCCATCAAAATCCACATCGGTTCCGTCTTTCTGCGCTCCAGGTGTATTGATATCCAGAATTACAGGTTCATTATCAGCCATGGTTTATCTCCTCTTCAGTATAAAAGTCATCTTCGTCTATAGTTATCTTTTCATTTAACAAAAAAAAGTATATATCTTCAGCTGACTTTTTATTCTCGTTAGCTTCTTCTAATATAAGATTATACATATCATCTATTATTCCAGTGTTAAGCTCATTTCCAAAATCTTCTTCTGGAAAATATTCATTGCAGATATGTAATAATTTATCATTAGATGATGAAGATAAAGTTGCCTCTATTTCTTCAATCGCTTCGTAACTATCCATTCTTTCTCCTAATTAGTCAAGCCACTTTGAAAGTACAAAAATTCCTACTATTACTATAGCAGTAATCATTACAGCGACGGACGGAAACATCCCCGCTATTCCTGCTAAAACGCAGCCAGCTACTAACCAAGCCATTAATTTAACCATAAAATCCACTTCCATAATATTCATCATCAAAAGCGTCTAATGTGGTGCGTTCATTCTCGACAATACTATTAACTTCCCATTGTATGCTTCGCAAGCATTCATCACAAACTGTTATTCCAAAAACGGTTTCTAATACGTGAGTTTTATAACTATCTCTGTTGCATAAATCACAAGTTTTATCACTCAAAGCTTTTGAATAATTAACGTAATTTGACTTGTTTGGTGCATCGAAAAAATCTATTACATTTTTAATTATATTATGAACAAAATCTACACTCTTTTGTAAGTCATTTAAGCTTACATACTCATCCACGGTATGTGCATTGTAATAACCAACACTGATATTTGCACAACTAATATAGTCGGATATAATATCTGCGTCAGACCAAGTTCCAATTGCTTTCGTGTAACCAAAAACTCCTCCGATTTCGAGTAAAACATTTTCAAACTCCTCTATTCCATATTCATTTTTCGTACAAATGACATCAGTATTTCCTTTTCTATCAAGAACTAATCCATAAGGAATATTATCAAATCTGTTACTTAAAGTAAATTGATTTATTCCTTGTCCTCCAGTTTCTTCTTGAACTGAAAACACAAAATTAAACTCATCACCTTGTGAAAGAAGATATAAGATGATATAAACTCCACATTTATCATCACCACCAATTATTCCATTTCCTTTTATATAACCTTCTTTCATTCTTATGAAATCAGCCATCTTCACATCATCTTTTTCTTGTACTGTATCAAGATGTGCTGATAACAATGGTTTTCCTGATTGACTTATATTAAAAATATTTCCAATACTATCAACTTCATATTCAATACCTATTGCGTCTAATTCTTTACAAACTAAACTAATCATATCATCTTCACATCCACTTTGAGACGGAAGTTTAAATAATCTCATAAGTAATTTATTGTCCACTTGCTACCCCTTGTTTGACACAATAAGAACAAACACCTTCATCATTTAAGTCGTCAGTCTTTACGAAATCACCACATTCCTTGCATTCGGTATATTTTTCTAAACAAGAAGGACAAATAGGTTCATCGTTAGCGTTTAAAACTGCCTCTTCACGTAATACTGCTTGACTACAATCTTCACAATAAACAGCTATATCATCAAAACAACTTTCACAAACATATTCACCATCAATTTGTCTCATATCTTCATTGTCATATGTTTCATTACAACTTTCACAATAAGAATAATTTTCAGAAAAACAATAAGAACAAAGCACTTCTCCATTAGGCGCAAAGTAAGCATCATCTTCGTCTAATCTTTCATTACACACTTCACAAACATGAGCATCTTCATTGTAATTAGAAATATCTTCGTTTAAATGTATTAAATTACTTAATCCTTCTGTATAATAATAAGGAGAACCATCTGAAATATAACCAGAAGATTCAATTATTGAACTTCCACTGCTGCCACCTTCAAGATAATATTCATCACTGCTTTCTGAAAAAAATGAACTGTCTTGATAAATAAACGCACTTTGATTCAAAGTGTTTCTAATAATGGTAAGAGGATATTTTGAAATCCAACCTGCATCCTCTTCATGCAAAAAGCGCAAATCTTTAAATACTCTTTGAAGTATATTTCCCTCAAGTAATTCAATAGGATAAGACAATACAGGATGAATTATATCAGAGTCATCTGTGAGTATTCCCCACGTTCTAGCAGTGACACTATCTACTTTAATCCCATTATATTCTTTCTTTTTTCCGTTTGTAATATAGAACATCATTCTATTTGGATCACCAATTAATCCAGGCAACCCAGACCAAAAACAATCTTCATATTCACTTTCAAGATTTAAACAAGATTCCCAACTCTCTGAAGTTGAACATAGGAACCAATCTGCGTAATTAAGACTAAGGACGATTGTCATGTCTTTATTAGGTATTTTTTTTGTTCCAATTTCATTTACAACTTCAGTAAAAGCTTCGTCAAAGATATCTTCTTTTTTTCTTTCATCAAAGTAAGAATTAGTATGATTATAAACAAATTGACTAAGAGCTCTTTCATTTTCTTTATAGTATTTCTTTACAGCTTTAAAAAGTTTCAACTTGTTTTTGTGATAGTCAATACTATTTTCTTTATAGTTTTTGTATTGAATGTTAAAATCACTATTCGCAAATAAATAATTAAATTTTTTCTTGAAAAGTTCCCAACCTTCGTCAATTGCTGGATACATATCTCTGCTAATCGGTATAGAATATCTCAGATCTTTTCCGAGAAGTTCTTTAAAGATAGGATCAATAATTCTCTCGTTATTTTTATTCCATAACAGTTTATGGAAGTCTTCATAACCTTTGTAACCTAGGTTGAAATGATTTTTAACTAATCCATCAATAATCGTATAGTTATTAATATCTGTCTCTGTCATTTCTCTTTTATCTCCCTTATTCTTTTAAATAACCTTATTTCTTCTGGTAACTCTAAATCATATCTAATCAAGATATCTTTTAAAGGTCCAACATATTCATCATACTCACCAAAATAAATTACTTCTTCATATTCCAGATTAACAGCAGAACATATCTTCATTACATCTTCATAATCAAAGAAAGTTCCGTTTGCGTTTATATCATAAACTACAAGCTTATTGTCTTTGTGGAGATTGAAATAAATATAATAATCTAAGCCAAAAATAGTTTTTATCTCATCAAGTTTTTCTTTATTGAATGTTAGGTTGTGATTATTTAGGTTTTTATAATCTTCTGTATAATCTATTTTACCATTGTGATGATAAAAGGCAATTCTTTTCTTGACGTTTTCATCTTTTGTGATGATAATTTTGCGAAACTCAAACTCCATCACAAAAATTTCTTTAAGGATTTTACTTGATACAAACGCAAGTGGTTTTGGCTTCTTTGGCTTCTTTGGCTTCTTATGCAGGACTGCATTTTTAAGCGGCTTTGTTTCTTTCATTTTCCCCTCTCCCCCATAAACAAAAAAAGTGTAGCAAAATAATGATGGTTCTCAAGTTTGAAGGGGGATAAACAAACTAAACTAAGGAACAATCGCAGCTACACTAAATCTTTCTTTATAATACTATCTTTACTTGGCGCCGTATTTATCTTCAGCCCATTCTTGAAGCTCGGTTACGTCTTCTTTTAATTCTTCTATGTCGTCACTATAAACTCTAACTACATAGTTAAATCCTTTCGTGTTTTTCGTTACTTCAATCTTAAATCTTGAAGCTACTACTGGTTCATCTGCCATAATTTCTCCTTATACTTAATTATACACAATTATTCTTATTTTGTCAAGAAAAATAATTGTGTATAAAAAGGACACCATAATGGTGTCCTTTAAATTACTCAGATTGTCTTAATTAGAAATCAAATCCATCAAAAGCTCTTCTACACCAAGGAGGAAAACTATCAAAAATTCCATATGTTATATCATTATATGTAAGACTAATATCAGAAAAAGCAAATGTATTCCCAGCGTCCATTTCTACAGGTATTACTTCTACTACGTCTAAACTTTCTACTACGTCTAAACTTTCTATCTCAGATGCTTCCTCAATAGTTGGAAGTTCTACCATATTAGTTCCATCAAGAATTGTTGCTTGATTGCCAACGCCTTCTATATATTCAACTCCATACTCAAAAACACCGCATTCAATA
>Ga0164318_10007414_pt1 | contig 10630 bp, 3 predicted proteins | sample GuaBasSedimGuay9_FD_113734 | JGI IMG/M metagenome (GOLD analysis project Ga0164318, IMG submission 113734) | Subseafloor sediment microbial communities from Guaymas Basin, Gulf of California, Mexico - Guay9, Core 4571-4, 0-3 cm | ecosystem: Environmental > Aquatic > Marine > Hydrothermal vents >...
ATTTCCTCAAAAAAATATTGAAATACCTGAAATATTCTCTGCCTTTAAAAACAAAAAATACATCGGACTTTTCCCAGGTGCGCTTCACAGAACAAAACAATATCCGGTTAAACAGTTAGCTGAATTTATCGATTCTGTTCCCATTAAATGGAATTGCCGATTTTTAATATTTGGTTCAAAAGCGGAAAAACTTTTGGCGAATGAATTGAATTCCTTAACTAAAACTAATATCGTTGATCTGTGCGGGAAACTTGATCTGCAACAGCTTGTGTATGCAATTAATAAGATGGATGCCGTTATTACGAATGATAGTGGACCAATGCATATAGCAGCGGCATTAGAAAAACCGCAAATTGCCATCTTTGGGGCAACTCATCCCAAGCTGGGATTTGCTCCCATGAACAAGAAAGCAATACTGTTGTCAGCTGATTTACCATGTCAGCCATGCTCTCTTCATGGTGGAGAAGAATGCCCTAAAAAGCATTTAAATTGTATGAAATCAATTACTACTGCACAAATATTGGATTCCTTAAAAATCTTAATAAGCTGAAAACCCATCAAGTACAGTATTGACTGTAAATATACTTTACACAAAGAAAAACATTGTTGACAGATTATTCTTGAAAACTTATTTGAGTTTGAATCAAAATGTTCAAAAGAGGTTTTATGGATAAAAAACTCGAAAAAGTAATGGGCAAGTTTGTAACAAATGATAATGCACTTAGTAATAATATTATAAATTTTATAGAATTAGAAGGTAGCAAAATTATAGAAATAATTGGAGAAACCGGTTCCGGTAAATCATTTATTCTCCGCGATATAATTCAGGTAATGCAGGATAAACAAATCCAGTTTGAATTCTATTGCCCACGCGTATTTCAATACAATCATTTTAAACAGATATTACAACTTATAACAAGCATTAATGATCAAGAGTATATGGATATAATTAATGAATCTGAAAAATACAATTTTAAGAACAAATATGATCTCTTTTATTTTATTACAGAGCATTTAAATAAGAAAAAGTTAATTTTACCAAAGAACATAATAATTTATGAAAATTTCTATTTGGATGAATATACCAGGGATTTCATCAAATATGTGGTCCAATATACAATAAAACAAAATATCCAGTTCATTATATTTACTAGGGAAGATACTTTTCCATTTTCAAAAAAGATCGAAATTGAAGTACCGGGAAGAGAACAGATCACAAATATTTTGAAAGATGCTCTTCCTAAAAAAGGGGACTCTATAATTACAGATAGTGAAATCATACACAATATTTCCGGTGGGAATTTGTCAATAATTGACTATTTAATTAATAATCTTCTTTCCAAAAATAAAACATTTGATTTTGATTCTTTTCTTAAAAAGAAGATTAATCTGGAAACTATCCATTCCCAGTACATTAAAGATCTCAATCAAAAACAGCGAAAGCTTCTTGTTACAATCTTTCTGCTTGATACGGATGCTTCTGAAAAAAGAATAAAAGAAATTAGTAAATTAACCTCTTTGACAAATGACATGAATCTACTGTTAAAAAGCAAATTAATAATGGAATATAACGGTAAATATTACATAAAGAATATTGCAGTAATAAAAAAGTATTTTGAAAAATTACCCGATAAAGAGCGAAAAGAATATTCTGCTGTCATTTTGGATTTTATCGAACTAGAATTCAAGAAAGACCTTAGTGTTATGTTGGGAAATGCCTCTGCCAAATGTTTTGAAGAAAGTATAACTTCTTTTTCAAAATTAAATGACTATCAATCTTTAAAGAAAGTATATAAATTATATATCAAATTAATTTCTAAGCCTGATAAAAAAATAGAGATTCTTCTAAACTTGGGAAAAGCAAATAGGATACAGGGAAAACTGGATATTGCAGCTGAACATTTCCGGGAAGCCCTTAAACTTGCTATAGAAAAGTCACTTGCTTTAGGTGATGTTGTTTATTGTCTTGCAGAAACTCTTTTCGCTATGAGTTCTTCAGCTTTTGCATTGGAAATATTAAAAAAATATACTTCAGATTCTAATGATATTAAATTGATCTTGAAAACAAACTTATTGAAGGCTGATATTTTATTGGATTTGGAGAAAATGGATGAAGTTGTAGAGTTGGCAGAAACATCTATGCATATATCAGATCAAATCAAAGATACTAATACTCGTTTCAAGATCAAGGCTGATTTTAGAAAACTAAAAGGTACAATTGCTTATCATTTAGATGATTGGAAAAAGGCAGAAAATGAATTTGGCGAAGCTGAAACGCTTTATTCTAAAATTAATGATATTGAAGGATTAGCTGCTATTTATAATAATTTAGGTGTTCTGTCAATGTTCCAGGGTGAAATGAAAAATGCTGAAAAACTTTACCAGAAAAGTTTGAATTCTGAAAAAGAAAGATATAACCTAAGTGGAATATCAACATCCCAGTGTAATCTTGGAAGTTTATATGAGGACAGGGGAGATTATAAAAAATCTATTAATTCACTTAATGAAGCTTTAGAGATACAAAAACTTCTAAATGATGAAGATAAAACTATCAGTATCTATATCAATATTGGTATTTTCTATATGAATAACGGGAAATACGAGAAAGCTGAGGATGCATTTAAGAACTCTCTGGAAATTGCCTTAAAATTTAATATGTATAAGAATGTGATATCTGTCTTAAATAATCTGGGTGCACTATTCTTTAAATCAGGCAATTTTCGAAAGGCGATAGATTACTATGAACAGGCGAAAAAAAAATCTAAGGATTTTAATTTTTCGGAAGGTTTAATAACATCATATAATAATATTGGTGAACTTTATGAAAAACGTGGAGAATTCAATCTGGCATATGAATATTATTCAAAAAGTTTGGAACTTTTACCGAATATTACTGATGAGTCTATGAAAGCAGAGCTTTATGGTAACTTGGGAAGTGTATTAACCTCTCTTCATAAATTCAAGGAGGCCTATGCATATTTGATTGAAAGCTACGATTTTTTTAAGGGCTTAAATGCAAAAAGCCAAATGATCGAAGGAGCTTTAAATCAGGCTTCTTACTTTATTCAAACCAGAAACTATGAAAGTGCTAATTATTATTTAGATTCAGCTCAAAAACTTGCCGAAGAAATCGATAATGATTCTTCTTTGGGAAAATGTTCTTACTTACGTTCATTATTGGAAAAGGAAGATAAAGAAAAAGCTTTGAATCTGCTAAGGGATGCTATAGAATATTTTGTTAAATCAGACAGTAATATTGAACTGGCTAAAGCTAATTATGATTTTGCCTCCCTGCTTTTGGAAAAAGAAGATTGGGAACAGGCAATGCAGATTCTGAATGATAATATAAAGTTGATTAAAGGATTGGGAGCGATCAAGATCTTGGAAAGAAATGATATCCTGATCAAGAAAATTACAAAAAAATATGCCGTAGAACTTAAAGAATCTAAGTTTCAAGAAACACAATTAAATAAGTTTTATGAAATAACTCAGGAACTTAATGATATTACTGATTTTGATTCAGTAATTGATACTGCCCTGGATAAATTAGTAGATTTCTCGGAGGCAGAAGGTGGAATATTTACTCTTTACAATAATAAAATGCTAAAGGACTCCTGGGAATATGTTATTTTGAAGGGAATTACAGACGTAAGTGATGATTTTCCAAAGTTTATGAGCTTGATTGATGAAACCTATGATGAAGGATCGAACCAGAATTATAAACAACCACACTTCGCCCCAGAGTATAATAATATTATTCTATTCCCACTTATAGTAAGAAATGATAAAAAAGGTATAGTATGTCTTTTTACTAAACACGGATCACATTATTTCACCGAAAGAATGGTCAACCTGATAAGCGCACTTTGTAATCAGATCGTTGTAATTGTAGAAAATATTTCATATGAGAACTTGCAGAAATCTCATGAAAGTATTCGTGAAGAATTAGCATCATCCAGTACTTTCGCCAATATAATTGGAAAAAGCAAAAAAATTCAAGAGATCTTTCGTATGATCGAGAAGATAAAGAACACTCCAACTTCAATTCTTCTGGAAGGACCAAGTGGGACAGGAAAGGAACTTATTGCCAGAGCTATTCATTATAATAGCAATAGGCGCAATAAAAAATTTGTAGCTCAATATTGTGGTGCATTACCAGAAACTCTGTTAGAAAGCGAATTATTTGGGCATGTAAAAGGTTCATTTACTGGTGCAACACATGATAAAAAAGGTCTTTTTGAAGTGGCTGATGGAGGGACGTTCTTTCTGGATGAAATCGCTGATATTAGCCTTTCTACTCAAGTAAAATTATTGCGGTTCCTACAAGAAGGTGAAATTAAGAGAGTTGGTTCTACCCAGACCCATAGAGTAAATGTGCGAGTAATCTGTGCTACGAATGTTTCTTTAAAAGAGAGAGTAGATAGCGGTGAATTCAGATTGGATCTTTTTTACAGACTTAATGTTATTAAGGTTGATGTTCCTTCTTTGCAGGACAGGAAATCTGATATTCCACTTTTAGCAGTTCATTTCATGGATAAATACTGCCAGAAGATCGATAAAAAAGTAAATGGTATTACAGAAGAAGCTATGAAATATCTTATGAATTATAGTTGGCCAGGAAATATCAGGCAGTTGGAAAATGAAATTGAACGAGCTATTACACTTTCGGAAATAGATTCTTCAATTAAACCTTCCGATCTTTCCGAAGAAATTTACCATTACAAACAACATACAGAAACAGTGCACTTATTAGAAAACAGATCGATGAAAGATGCTGTAGAGAAATTAGAAAAAGAGATGATCCTAAAAGCTCTTGAAAAATATGATGATAACCAGACAAAGACTGCAAAAGCACTTAGTTTAAGCAGACAGGGGCTTATTAAAAAAATGCAGCGTTACGGAATAAGGAAATAATTCTTTTTAAATTAACACTAACAAATTTTATTAGGATGGTTCATGAAAGATCAATTTAGCTTTGTTGCACTTGATATTGAAACTACAGGCTTTGACTTTATCGAAAATGAAATTATTGAGATCGGTGCAGTCCGCTTTGAAAAAGGTAAAGAAAAGAAAAGTTTCTCAATTTTTATTAAACCCTCAAAACCTGTACCAAACTTTATTAAACGGCTTACAAACATTACCGATGAACAACTGGCTTCAGGAGAAACTCTTACAAATGCACTCACATCTTTAATTGAATTTCTTAAAGACGATGTTGTAGTTTGTCATAACAAATCTTTTGATATTGGATTTTTAAATACAAAATTCAAAGAAAAAGGTTTGCCGAAAATTAAAAATCAGACACTTGATACACTTGATCTGAGCAGAATTTATTTACCATTTATTTTAAATCATAAATTGGGTACGGTCGCAGAGTATTTTAAGATAGATTTTTCCAATGCACACCGTGCGATATTTGATGCATTAGCTACCGGTGAAATTCTTCTTAAACTCATTGATTTCATCCTTAAAAACATTCCAATGAGAATCAATCACAGGATATTTGAAATATCTAATCTTAAGCTGAATAATATCGGATTATCACGGTTTTTAGAGAAAATTGTAGATCATCAAAAAGAGACAGCACTTCTCTCAAAACAGAAATCCAGTATAGATTTTCATAATCGGAATTATATTGAGCACAAACCAAAGCAAGTGGAAGATCTTTCAATCGATACCATTTTTGGTGCAGAAGGTGTTTTTAGTAAACATTTTAAAAAATATGAATTGCGCGAAGGTCAGATCGAAATGTCAAAGGCAGTCTTGGATAATTTTGAAAAAATGGAATTCCTGTTGGTTGAAGCAGGAACGGGAATTGGAAAATCTTTGGCATATTTGATTCCTTCAATCAAATACACTAATCGCGAAAATAAGAAAGTAATAATTTCCACAAACACAAAAAATCTTCAAGAACAGCTCTTCTACAAAGATCTACCTGTTGTTAAAGATTGTGTAAATATTCCATTTAAAGCAACTCTTCTTAAAGGCAGAGGTAATTATATTTGTGAAAAAAGATGGTTAGAAACCGCTTTAGATTTAGATAAAATAATTTCTTCCGATGAGGTAAGTTCCTATTTGAATTTAATTGTCTGGAAAGAATTCACAAAAACTGGGGATATTTCTGAAAACAGTTCATTCAATGTGAATAGAGATAAAAGGATATGGAAAAAAGTTTCTTCCGATAGTTTTCTTTGCCGTAAAAAAAGATGTCCGTATTATAAAAGTTGTTTTCTCATGGATATTAGGGATAAAGCAGAAAAATCAAATCTTGTGATTATAAATCATCACTTGCTTCTGGCTAATATGCAAAGTGAAAATGCTGTGCTGGGCGAGTTTGACAATCTTATTATTGATGAAGCTCACAATTTACCCCATCTTGCTCCGGCAGAACTCGGCATTAGCCTTTCCTACTCCGACTTCAATAATTTTTTCAATCAGCTTCATTCAGTTTATAACAAATATCAAAGTGGAATTTTGGTAAGGTTACGTACAGATGCAGTGAAAAGTGATTTCCCATCTAAAAAGGAATTACTTACAAGGATTGAAGAAACAGAAAAGTTAATTGATGATAAAAAAGATATTTTTTCGGAGTTCTTTAAAAAGATAGGTGATGTTGTTAATAAGAAAGGTAGTTATGGAAAATTGCGGATCACAAATATGGAAGATCACACTTTTCTTACTGAAGATCTTGGGAATATCATTATTTTCTGGCAGGAATTCTCACGGAATTTTATGAGTGTCAAAAGTGTTTTAGATGATGTAAATAAACAGCGGTTCGTTGAGTATGATAAGCATAAAGAAGCACTCGATAGCATTGTGAATATGATTTCAGAATATCATAATATGCTCTCTATAATGCATAATCCTGAGTTAAAAAATTTTGCTTTCTGGATGGAATCTTTCCAAACCAGTGATAAAAAATATCCATCCGGTATTTTACTATACTGCCCGTTGAATGTAGGTCAAATATTCAATGATAAACTTTATTCTTCGATAGATTCGGTTGTTTTCACATCTGCCACCATCGCAATCCGGGATAATTTCAAGTATTTTACTTACCGTATGGGATTGAATCTTTTGGAAGAAGGATTTGTTCGGGAGCTGGTTGTAAAATCTCCATTTGATTATCAGAAACAAACTATGGTGCTTGTTGCCGGATTTCTTCCTGATCCTAAAGATAGATTTTTCTCTTCGCAGAGTATTGAAATAATACGGAAAGCAGTGGAAATAACAAAAGCCGGGACTATGGTACTCTACACATCCTATAAAAATCTTAATGAATCGTATGATACGTTAAGTGAGGAGATGTACAGCAAAGATATTTTATTGCTCACACAGGGTAAGGGATTGGGACGTTCAGCAATGCTAAAAGAATTTCAAAAAAATAAAAATTCTGTACTATTTGGAACTAATTCATTTTGGGAAGGAGTTGACGTGCCGGGTAAATCTCTTCAATTACTTATTTTATATAAATTACCTTTCATGGTTCCTTCCGAACCGATTGTAGAAGCATATTTGGAAAAACTGGAAGCTGAAGGAAAAAACAGCTTTATGCATTATATGTTACCAAATGCTCTACTAAAATACCGGCAGGGTTTTGGTAGACTTATCAGACATAAAACTGACAGGGGTGTAGTTTTGGTACTGGATAATAGGATCTTCACAAAGAGATATGGTCACTACTTTAAGGATACAATTCCTGCTCGTACATTCATTCCGCAAACTGATATCGAAATTTATGATCATCTGAGTAAGTGGTTTAAGAACAGGAGATGAAATTTTTGTCTTGAGGGAATAAAGTGAAAGAATTAATTATTATGAATTCGTTAGTATTATATAGATTATCCAATATTGTTAAATCAAATCTCTCCTAAATTAGGTAAGGATAATTGAAGAGATAAATCAATTCCATCTAATGAACTTATTACATTGTTAATTTTACTTACAAATTTTCTTCGATCCATAATCTGCTTACTCAATTGATTAAAAACTATTTCTGTTTTAGGTATTGGTATTGATAATTCCATTAATTGGTCTTCTTTAAATCTTCCTCTGCTTTCCTTTGTTGATCCTGTTGTTAATCTAATAATATAATTTATTGATTGTGGTGAAATCAAATAAAATACAATGTATTCTAAAAATTTTACTTTCTCAAATAATGGATTAATTAAATGAAATGTAGGGAATTCTGAAGAAAATGTTCCATTTTCAAATTCTTCATATACAATTGCAAAAGAACCGTTTTTTGCAAACAACCGACTAAAAACTAACCAATCTTTTTTTACGACATTTAATTGGTTTGCTCCAATCTGATTTCCAAGATTTATTTCTCTTTCAAAAATTCCACGACCTTTTCCGTGCAATCCTAATTGCGAATATTCCTGATCGTCTACTAAAGTTTCCTTATTTATAATAGGTTCAAATAATTCTGAAAATTTGTAGTATTTAAATTCATTTTGTTTAAACTTAGGAGGGAATATGTCACTTTTGATATTATTTACAATATCTTTTCCAACACGATTTATATATTTAAAATTGCTCACTGATTGTTTCTTTAGATCACCGACATCAGCAATTGAAGGCAATTCCATATAATCAATATATCTCTCAGCATCAATTCTTATTGAAGAATTATTAAGTGAAACCAAACTTGTATTTTTATGTATTGGTTCAAATTTTTCATTTTTAATGTAATTTTTGTAATCAAACAAAATGTCAGGTAATTGATTGCCAGATATTTGGTCTCCCAAAGTTGAATATCCTGTATTTGTACAAACAGCCATAAATACATTTTTGGGTATCATTTCATCTGGTGTTTTCTTTCTCCTTAAAAACAAAACAGATGTCTTAACAGCAGTATTGTATCCCTCAAAAGTTTCTTTATTAAATCCAACAACTCCTAATAATTCTGCTTCTTTATGCAAGTATTCTCGAACATAAGAATTTCTATCTCCATTTAAGATTCCGTCAGGCAGAATTAAAGCAATTAAACCTGTTCCTTTTTTTACAAGCTTAATGCAACGCTCAATAGCCAATATTTCTCTGTTTTGGCTATTTCTACCAACTCCTAATTCAAATTTATCTAAAACGTTGGTGTCTGTTTCTTTAGCTCCAAAAGGCGGGTTGGTTATACAAATATCAAACTTCTCATTTTCAATTATTCCTTCAATATTCTTAAATCCATCAGCTTGTATAACGCCTGTATTGCCGTCACCGTGTACAATCATATTCATTTTACAAGCTTGTGCAGTTCGATGTTTCCAATCTATCCCAAAAAGAGATTCATCTGATAATATTTTCTTCCATTTCTTTTTTTCTTCTTCAGAAAAATCATTTAATCTAATCTTGCCTGAAACGATTTCAAAAGCATAAATTAAAAATCCACCAGTTCCACAAAATGGATCAATAATTCTTTCACCAATTTTAGGATTAATTGCTTCGACAATAAATTCAACAACATTTCTTGGAGTGAAAAATTCTCCTAAACCACCTGTAAAAGTATCTCCTAAAAAATATTCAAATGCTTCACCTTTTACATCAAAATTAGTAAGTGTTAAATCATATTTCTCAAATATTCTAACAATTTCTCTTATCGTTCTATCTTTTAAATCAATTTTAGTATCAGTTGGAAATAATTCTCTAAATCCTTTTGTATTTTGAATTTCTTGAAATTGCTGTTGTACAATATTTACATTTAAATCGTTTAATGTTGAATCAAAAATTTCTAATGTGAATCTATTGCTTTCTTTATAAAATTGTTCTTCATACATTTTAGCAAATAAAATTTTTGTCATCTCATCAAATGCTTGTATTGAATCATAACCTTCATTGTTACGAATAATTGTATGACACTTTTTTAATAAATCTTTAAATACATTAACATCATCAATAATAAATAGTGCTTTTGTTGCTTCTTCTCTTAAAACTTTTTGTATATTTTTACTTAAAACAGCACTGATAAAATTTTTTAATACATTACTTCGTTTGGGTAATTCTTTCAATCTTGATTTATCCAATGTTTGATAAATCTGATTGCTAATTCCGTTGGTTAATACTGCAATCGGTGCTATTTTATCCATAAGTCTGGCATAACTAATAACTTGATCTCTTCCACTTTTAGATAAAACTTCATTTGGACCTTTTGTATCTACAACAATTAAAGGAGTTTCGTGTTTTTTGTTTGTATAAATAACAATGTCTGCAAAAATAGATTTTGATTTTCGACCTTCGTGTATTTTAATCGTTTTCTCAAATTCCATAAATTCTTTTTTGTAACCTAAACTTTCAAGCCAAGGTAGTACAATATGAATTTTTACTTCTTCTTCATTGTTGCATTTTCTCATTACATCACCTTCCTACAATGAATCTCTTTAAATATAAATTTTTATAAAACAAAAGCAATTTTCACATTCTAACGTCAAGCAATTATTCTCTTGCCAAATGCTTCTTTATTTAACTTTTTAGAAAATATAATCAATTTCTAAATTTCTATTCTCTTTAGAATTTGAGGATTAAAATTAAATTTATCTTAGTCAACTCCACTCAACCCTAACTCATTAAAAATAGTTAAATTACAAAAAAAATAAAAAAGATTTGACAGATAAAACCTGAATTTGATTTTGACATCTCG
>Ga0164318_10007415_pt1 | contig 10630 bp, 9 predicted proteins | sample GuaBasSedimGuay9_FD_113734 | JGI IMG/M metagenome (GOLD analysis project Ga0164318, IMG submission 113734) | Subseafloor sediment microbial communities from Guaymas Basin, Gulf of California, Mexico - Guay9, Core 4571-4, 0-3 cm | ecosystem: Environmental > Aquatic > Marine > Hydrothermal vents >...
TACATTAAAGCTGCCGGTGAGCATAAAAGCAAACCGACGCAGCACTCAGTACAAGAACTTCGCCGAATCGGAATTACACCGCAGATGATCATTGCACGTTCTGAAAAATTGCTACCGAAAGCCTTTAAGAAAAAACTGGCATTTAGTTGTGATGTGAGTCAGGACAGTGTTATTGAAGCGTTAGACGCTGCGACGATTTATGCGGTTCCAATGAGTTTTTTACAGCAAAATATTTTACTTCCAATTGCTAAAGAGCTGGACTTAGGTGAACTAAATCCAGATATGGCAGAGTGGGACTCTCTTGTAAAAAAAATTGTAGCACCTAGTCAGCGTGTCACCATTGGTTTTGTTGGAAAGTACTTGGAGCTTAAAGAGTCGTATAAGTCACTTATCGAAGCGTTAATCCATTCGGGTGCGCATCTGGACACTCGCGTAGATATCTGCTGGGTTGACAGTGAAAATATTGATGAGCTTGGAACAGAGACACTCTTGAGTGATTGTGATGCAATTTTGGTTGCGGGAGGCTTTGGTTCACGCGGAGTAGAAGGTAAAATCAAAGCGATTGAGTATGCTCGGACTGAAAAACTGCCATATCTTGGTATCTGTCTGGGAATGCAGTTAGCAGTGGTTGAGTATGCTCGTAACGTGCTGGGATACGAAGATGCTAACTCCGTTGAGTTCAATGAAGAGACAACCCACCCTATGATCTACTTAATTGATAACTTCATTAACCAGTCCGGTGAATCAGAACTGCGTACCCACACTTCACCAATGGGTGGAACACTGCGTCTAGGAGAGTACCCTTGTGAGACAAAAGAGGGCTCTCACTTAAGAGAGGCTTACCATGGCGAACCCATGATTTTTGAGCGTCATCGTCACCGTTATGAAGCAAACCCTACTTACAGAGAAGCCTTGGAATCTGCCGGTATGATTGTAACAGGAGAATCACATGGCTTAATCGAAGCCGTTGAGATTGCCGATCACCCTTGGTTTTTAGGGGTGCAGTTTCATCCGGAATTCACCTCACGTCTTCAGACTCCAAACGCATCAATTTTAGCGTTTGTTAAAGCCTCCCTTCACCATGCCAAAAATACCTGAGGCACCTCTTCTCGATAAACAGGCTCTCTATGCCTTACTTTATGCCCGTTTTGATGAGGGCTTTAGTACCCTAGCCGATATTCCAAATCCAAGCCTGCTTCACCATGGTGAACGTGCAGCCAAAAGGATCGCTTCTGCCATTACTAAGGGTGAGCGTATCGCTCTTGTCGGGGATTATGATGTTGATGGGGTGACTGCAACGGCGTTGAGTGTTCTTTTCTTTCGTCAAATTCCTTACCCTATTGAAGTGGTGATCCCCAACCGTTTTACCGATGGCTATGGAGTTTCTGCTAGTGTACTTGAACGTATTGATGCTGATCTAATCTTTACGGTTGATAACGGCATAAATGCATTTGAAGCAGCAGAAGTGTGTAAAAGAAGAGGAGTAGATCTGATCATTACCGATCATCATACCCCATCACAAACCCTTCCTGATGTTTATGCGATTGTCGATCCGAAACTAGATGCATGCAATTATCCATTTGCTGAGATTTGTGGTGCTCAGGTGGCGTGGCTTTTGATGGGATTGGTTAAAAAAGAGTTAGGTCTTAAGATTGACATGAAGCAGTTTTTGGAGCTGTTAGCACTTGCCATTGTAGCGGATGTTATGCCGCTTGTTGGGATAAACCGTGCGATTGTACAGGCGGGTTTAAAACAGATGATGCGCTCAAAGCGTCCATCATCGGTCATTATCCGTGAGTTTTTAAATAAATCATCTTTAAGTTCGGAAGACATTGGCTTTCAGATCGCACCGCGTATTAACTCAGCGGGCAGACTAGAAGATGCCTCAATTGCATTGGAGTTTTTAACGTCGGAGAGTGAAGAGAAAGCTTATCATCAATTTGAACTGCTCAATCAGCTGAATGACATGCGAAAAGCAACGGAGGCAGAAGCAACAGAGGAGGCGATGGCTCAGGTAGATCCTAATGATCTTGTTATTGTTGTTGCAGGTGAGAGTTGGCATGAGGGGGTTGTTGGAATTGTTGCCTCGCGTCTTGTCGGAAAATTTGGTAAACCGGCTATTGTGCTAAACATTAATGGAAAGAGAGCAAAAGGGAGTGCCCGCAGTATTGGTGAGGTGAGCATCTATGATCTTATTAAATCGCAAGAGGGATTGTTAGAGAAATTTGGCGGACATAAGATGGCGGCAGGACTCTCTATGGATGTTGCTCACCTTGATAGCTTTCGCCGTGGACTAAATGAGAAAGCCGCCACACTGAATCCAGATGATTTTCTGCCAAAAGAGGAGATCGTAGGATCGCTTAACGGCAGCGAGATTGATTTTGATCTGTTGCAAATTTTAGATCAGTTTGAACCGTATGGTGAAGGAAATCCACGACCGCGTTTTTTGGCCCATCGTGCTGAGGTAGTTGGTGTCCGACTGCTTGGTACTGAGCGTTCACACTCTAAAGTGACTTTACGTATTAATTCAAAAAAAAACTTTGATCTGATGGCATTCAGGCAGGTACTTACTGTCCCTAAAGATCGCACAATGACCTGCAGCTACACCCTTAATAAAAATGAATTTAACGGCAAAGTTTCCATACAGTTAATGCTGGAGCGAATTTACGCGTAAGTTTACCTCTCTTTAAATGACGATTTGTCATATTTTTGCTTTCCTCTCAGTAACCATGTATAATGTTGTTTATGTTAGAGGGAGTGAGAATGAGTCAAATTTTTTCGATGAGAGAAACATCAAAACTATTGTCGGTATCGACAGAGACATTAAGACGCTGGGACAGGGATGGTAAATTGCCGGCACAGAGAAATCCTGAAAATAATTATCGCTATTATCATCTTGATCAATTAGAGCCATTTGGTATCTCCAACCGTGATCAGAGTCGTGCTTTATCTCTCTCCTCCAAGCCGCTGAGAGCATATCAAAGTATTGAACTCTTCGCTGGCGCAGGTGGTTTGGCCTTGGGTTTGGAAAAAGCGGGTATTGAGCATCTGCTTCTTAATGATTTTGACCGTTTTGCTACCGCAACACTCAAGAAAAATCGTCCGTATTGGAACGTTCTCCATGGTGATGTTGGTGAGATAGATTTTACGCCGTATAAGCACAAGGTTGATCTACTGACGGGAGGGTTTCCATGTCAATCTTTCTCGTATGCCGGTAAAAAAAGAGGGATGGAAGATACCAGAGGTACCCTTTTTTATGAGTTTGCACGCGCCCTTAAAGAGGCACAGCCTAAAGTTTTTTTGGCAGAAAATGTCAAAGGTTTATTAAACCATGACGACGGACGCACACTGCAAACGATGGTCGAAGTGTTTGAATCAATGGGCTATGATGTTTTAGAACCTAAAATTTTAAAAGCGATTCACTACCGGGTACCCCAAAAGAGAGAACGTCTTTTTATTGTTGGAATTAAAAAAGAGTATGCGGAGAGAGTGACTTTTGTCTGGCCCAAAGGCTTGAGTACCATTTATACGCTCAAAGACGCTCTAAAAAAAGGTGATCTTTATGAGAGTGATGTGGAAGTTTCAACGGGGCAAAACTATCCGGAAAAAAAGAAAAAAGTACTTGAGTTAATACCTCCGGGAGGCTACTGGCGTGATCTGCCGATAGAGCTTCAAAAAGAGTACATGATGAAAAGTTTTTACCTCAGTGGCGGTAAGACAGGGATTGCTCGAAGAATTGGCTGGGATGAGCCATGTTTAACACTCACATGTTCTCCAGCACAAAAGCAGACAGAACGATGTCATCCGGAAGAGACAAGACCCTTTCAAGTACGAGAATATGCGCGGATACAGACCTTCCCCGATTCGTGGATCTTTGAGGGCTCTACGACGCAGCAGTATAAACAGATTGGTAATGCTGTTCCGGTTAATTTGGCGTATGCCTTAGGGACATCACTGGTAAAAATCCTAAACGATTTGGAGCAGCTAGACAATGCGGTCGTATAATTTAGGGTTTATTTCAGATGATGACCTTTTTAATCATGTCAAAGATACCGTTGAAAAGTACCGTTTTAAAATTGATCTGAAAAAGTTCAATAAAAATCTTATTGATCCCATTAAACTTACTTTTGATGTCAAAGTATATGGAAAATCTATTGAGGAGATTATAGAGTCTGAGATTATCCGTCAGATGGATAAATCAAATACAAATCATATTGGTTATTTTCACCAAAATATTTTCAAACATATGGATTCGGACTGGAAAGTACCCTCACAAGGATTTGATCTTATTAACGAGCAGCGAAAAATTTACGTTGAGATCAAAAATAAACATAACACGATGAATTCGGCATCCTCTCAAAAAACCTATATTGTGATGCAGAACAAGATCCTGCGTGGGGCAGATATTACTTGTATGTTAGTGGAAGTCATCGCCAAGAAAAGTCAAAATATTCCGTGGCAAATTAGCATAGATGGTGAACCTTATGCCCATGACAATATACGCAGGGTCTCGATGGATAGGTTTTATGAGATTGTGACAGGAAAGAAGAATGGCTTTAAAGCACTATGTGAAGTGTTGCCCATCGTGCTTGATGATGTGATCTCCTCTGTCGATGTTGAGACAATTGAAAACAGTGTTTTTAAGGAGTTAAGTACCATTTCGCCTAATATTTTAAAAAGTCTCTACCTTTTATCGTTTAGTCGTTACGAAGGGTTTGATTATTTTGAGATATAAGAACTCCTAACAGTTAGGTTGTTTAAGTGACAATAATTGCCCGATTTTTATGTTCTAATTCAGGCTCAATCATTAGTGCTGTTGAATAGACGCCACTCTCTACACATGTCGGTGAAATAACAGTTACGGATTTTGGTATTTGTAAAGACTCCTCTTTTGAAATGATGTGAGAGAACTGTCTATTTTCAATGCGATAGTTACGTTCATAGGATGCAGAGGTAGTCAGTGCCTGATTTTCAATTTCAACATACTCACTATTTTTTTCACGGTTGGCAGGGTCTTTGATCCCGACCTTAAAACGTTCACCGTTTGGTTTTTTACCAATGGCGTAGATATCTCCTCCAAAATTAATTAGGGCGGATTTAACCTTTTTTTTCTTCAGGATCTGTGCAGCACGATCTACCGCATACTCTTTAACAAAACCGCCCAAGTCAATCTTGGTATAGGCATTGTCAAAAACAATTTTATCTCTTTTAATCTCAAAATGTTCACAGCCGACAAAGGGGAGCAGGGCTGCTTTTTTTTCGGCGAGATCATTGAGGGATATTTCAGAGGAGTAGAGTGGTTTGAGTGTTGCGGTCGTAATGTCAAAAATACCATGAGTAAGCGTATAGTACTGTTTTGCACGAGTAAGAAGGGTTTTACTCTCTTGATCAAGTTTATTCTCTTTACGCGTGTTGATCAAAGAGAGAAAAGAAATTTCACTATAGTAGTTATATTTTTTTTCAAGCCGCTTGACTTCGAGTACAACCGACTCTGCTAACGCGTCGGCTCTACTCTTTTGCGATTCAAAAATAATAAGTTCACACGGGGTGCTCATCGCACCAAATTTATAGACATACTGCTTCAACACGTTCAACCTAAAAACTGTATTTTAGTCCTATATTATAATAGGTTGCATTAAAAGTGTCCTGCTGATCGTAAAAGTTTAGTCCCACGTTCACACTGAGAGCATTTGTAATCAGATAATCAGCATTAATTTTATATCCCCATGCATCAAAATCACGCATTCTCTCATCACTTGAGGCATACATCTCATCACCAAAATAACCTGCACGATAAAATTTTGCTTCACTCTGTGTGTAGTACCGAAGTCCAGCGCCTAATATCCAAGACCTGCCAAGTTCATAATAGAGTTCACTGCTGATGGTATGTGACATAATGTCCCAATCATCATCATAAAAACGATAGGTGCTGTTTGAGCTAATTTGATCTGTTAGGGCTACAATGTATTGCAGTGTTGCACCATAAGAGACTCTTGTGTCTGGTTTATTCTCAGCCACAACATCGACGATAGATGAATTTGGATTATAAGATCTGACAACATTCATGTATGGATTGCTAAGGTAACCATCCTCATTGCTATAAAAAATTGAAGCTTTAGCCAGTGAGTTCTGATTTAGTATCTGAGTAAATCCAACCTCAGCACTTACGACATTGACATCTAGTGTTTGACTTGCGCCACTATTTGCATCACATGCCTCATTCTCTATGCATTCAACTAAAACATTATTAAATTGATAGGATAAGCCTAAAGAGAGAGATTGATTTTTACTTGAACCAAGATAGTACAAATATTCAGCAGATAACTCACGTGCCTCATAATCAGTCTCTCTTGAGTAGTTGAGTCCAACAGCTAACTCATCTCTGGATGCAAAACGCGTTGTAAAGAGTGCACTGCCTGCTACCCTCTTATCATCATACTCAACATTGCCATAAGCCACATCATCCTTATGGATATCTTCACCCCTCGAATAGGCTGATGCACCGCTTGTTGTATCAAACCATGTTGGGCTACCACCACTAATACTATCAGCAACCAGCCCTAATTTTAGATTATAATCTACTCCAAAATCTTTACTGAACTCTATGGATGGTGTGGAGACAGAAGCGCGATCATCACTCTCATCGTACTGTACAAATTGAACACTGACATAATCTTCAGCAGCAAGAGATGATGCCACAATAAGAGAGGAAGCTATGATTGAAAGTTTTGTTTTTAATTGCATCCACAACCTCCACCGGCAACACCGCCGCCGCCTTTAGATCCCTCTTTAGAGAAATAGATATGATTCTCAAACTTTGTCATCAGCGCATTTCCTGCACCATTTTTCATGGTATCTTTGGCCAGTGTCTCTTTTTCCCATGGTTGAACATCTTTCACGGCACAGCCACTAAGTAACAGCACTGAGGCCATTAAAAGAAAACCCTTTATCATTTTTGCAACCTTTTTAAATCGGCAATAATTACTTCATCAATATTATCAACTGCACCAAAAACTGCATCAATCACTTTTTTATCTTTAATATAAAAAAGTGCCGGCATTCCTATGGGCTTAAAAGCTTTTATAATACTATTTTCGGGATCATTAACCACTCTGAATGTAAGAGCACCTCTCTCTTTCAACTCTTTCTGAAATGCCTCTGCATTTTCTATTTTTTTATCAACATCAACTCCAATGATCTCTACCTGACTTGAATCAACTTGTTGATGAACTTTTGAGATGTATGGAATCTCTTTTTCACAAGAGGCACACCATGAAGCAAAAAAATCAATTATATAAATTTTTTCCTCTTTGATGTTGAGCTTATCCTGTATGTTCTGACTGAGTGTATCACCTTGTTGATAACTAAAAAGCAGAGGGGATAGAAGGAGTGTAAGTAGTATCGACCGCATAGGTCTCCTTTGTTGAACGATGATGAGAGAATATCTCTCATCATAAATTTTTAGTCTTCTATTGTAATCACATTTGGAGCGTCATATTTCAGATCTCCATTTCTACCGTGGCAGTAGTTACAGTTAAAGAATGCTACACCTTCATGATAGAAACCTATAGATCTAACGACATCCGTTCCATTTTCATCAACGACAACCGCTTTAAAGTTTTTACCGACTAAGCCTTCTAGTGGAGTGCTGAAGTTTTCACCAGAGCCTTTTCTGATTTTTGCTAAGATAGAGTCACTACCATCGCTGAAATCAAATCTTATATTGTGATTTTTAGCTGAGCTACTTCCCTCTTTATCCACATAGATCTTACCACCTGCAAAACTGTGACAAACAGTACATTTTCTACCATGACAGTGGTCACGACCTTCAGTTAATGCATCAATAGTCGGTGCTTCTTCATTCGTTAGATTAACAAGAGAGTTCTCTTTTCTTAAGTTCATTAAGAATGCGTCACCTCTATAATCTAAGTCATTTTTCGCATAAAGAACAATATCTCCATCACTATCTATCATATTGTCATCATAACCTGAGTTCACAAAGGTTTGAAAGTTGTAAGTGCTAATTGTTCCCATGGTTAGACCATCTTCAAGCGGATGCTTAGGATCAATCGCTTTTACTTTACCGCCGCCATAAGTATCTGCATCATCAACTCTAATGTAAGCGTAAGGAGTATATTTATAAGTAGAATTTGTATTGATCGTACCGTCTTTAGCCGCAGTGACTGCTGACCAGTAGCTATCTGTCTTACACTCTTTCTTACCATCTTCAAGTTTACAGGCACTATAAGTGTTTTTACCGGTAGTCGTATTGACATTATAAGTAGTATAGAGGTACTGTTTACCTATCGCTAAATCAAATGGATATTTTTGCCCTCTGGTTTTTGTCGTAAATGAGAGTTCGATTGCGGCATCTTTTAAACTGCCATCTCTAGCAACAGCATACATATAGTCATCATTACCGTACATAACCATATCATCGGTAAATGCTTCGAGATCAGTTGCTTTACCATCAGTTGAGAGTTGTGTCACAGCACCATCAAGCGTTGATTTATAGATATTGTCACTCTCCAGGTAAAAAATTTCACTTCCTTTTAAAGAGTGTGAAGCGCTATCTGGAGAAATTGTACCCATCTGAGTCACAGAGGCATCTGCTTTATTTAACTTATAAATCTTATTTTCACTCAAGTAGATACTATCTACACTCCCTAGAAGATCACCAAGCAGTGTCATGTCATATGCTGCGTAAGGTCGTCCATGACTGTACTTTGTCTTATCATTTACGTCAGTAATTTTTGTACAAGTTGTCATATCTAAATTACATTTTTGAAGTTCATTTGTTGTACTTTTATCATTATCAGCGTCATAAATAACGATGTATCCATCCACTTCACCGGAAAATGATTGATAAGATAGTGTTAAAAGTGTTCTATCATTAAAGGCAACAGGAGCATCATTTGCGCCCATATCTGGAGTTATCAGTACATTTGAGCCATCATCGTTAGTAGCTACTGCATACTGTTTTGTTCCTAAATGACTTATAGCTGTTCTGCTTACACCGGTAGCATCGGCAACGGAACTATTTTTCACTTCCTCTGGTTCAACTGTTTTCAACATTGAGACTTTATAAGGTGTGTTATCTGCTGTGTAGTAGATGGCATCCATGTGCAGATCACTGTAGCTTCCATTACTGTAAGTAAATGATGTACCGACTGCTGCTTTTCTGTCATCTATCTCTTTTGAAACAATAGGGTTACTTGTATCTGTCGTTTTTATTGCTTTGACATTTTTAAGTGAACCTAAACCACTATGCAGTGAGTTACCATAAAATAGATTACTTTGTGTACCACTTTGTGGTGCCAGTTTGTTTATCGTTTCCTCTGTATCACCATTTTGAGGCAGGACGGCTGTCGTACTGCTACTTCCACCACCACAGGCACCAAGCATTAGCACCCCTGCAACGGCTAATGATAATTTAAATATAGTATTGTTCATTGTTCTTCTCCTCTTTAAAACTATTGGTATACTAATATTAAATTGTTAATTTTATGTTAGGTTAATGAAATAGCCTGACTTTGTTTAAATTACTTTTTCAGTTGTATAATATTTATCTTTAAACTATACAAGGACTTATTGATGAACAGATTCAAGTTAATCTCTCTTCTCACTACAGGATTTTTACTCTTTGCAACTCATTCGTTTGCCAAACCAAATTTACCACCTCCGGTTGAGGATATGGTTAAACTTAAGAAGTTGGCTGGAGGTACCGGACCATTTACCGCGAAAGAGAGCTTTCCAAAGAGCTATTTTTTAATGCCTCAAAATTTACCCTATTTAATTGGACTGGCACTCTATCATCCGGCAAGTTCAGAGATAAACCTCTCTAAAAAACAGTTAGAGACTCTTCTCAAATTAAAAAAAGATTTAACACCTGCTATTATAGAAAAAGCACTGAAGATCAAAAAACTTGAACTCGAAGTTGTTGAAGCGGTCGCATTGAAGTATCAAGCTGTGAAGGCCGAGACACTGTATTCAAAGATTGATGAGATAGCTTCACTTCAAGCCTCATTAACAAAATCACATCTTATCTGCATTGAAAAAGTAAAAGCTGTTTTAACGGAAGAGCAGTATGAAGAGCTACTAGACTACGCCATCGTAAATATGTTTTAAATCGACGACTTATATGGAAATTAGATATAATTAACTTAAATCAAAAAATGGATCGATATGGCTTTAATAAATATTTACACTGATCATAAGAAACGGATAGATACGGCAGTTTTACTTTTACTGGCCATTGGGCTGATTGGGTACATTAACAACTTTTTTCTTATCTGGTTAGTGCTGGGTGCAGTGTACCTGGTTTCTTTTTATGAGGCAAATCAGCTTTTTGGGGTACAGGACAACTCTCTATATGCTTATGCCGCACTGTTGTGGATCGCAGCAGTTTTTTATCCGTATGGTGATGATCTTTTTGTGATTGCAATGGTCGTGGGTGCTTCGTTAGTGGCGTATAAACCTTCAATGCACTGGAAAAGTTTTTTGCCTTTTATCTATCCGACGGCGGGGATGCTTTTTCTGCTGACACTCTATAAGGATTATGATATTACCGCGATTATCTGGTTGATCGCTGTTGTGGCTGGTGCAGATATTGGTGCCTATGTTTTTGGTA
>Ga0164318_10007417_pt1 | contig 10629 bp, 4 predicted proteins | sample GuaBasSedimGuay9_FD_113734 | JGI IMG/M metagenome (GOLD analysis project Ga0164318, IMG submission 113734) | Subseafloor sediment microbial communities from Guaymas Basin, Gulf of California, Mexico - Guay9, Core 4571-4, 0-3 cm | ecosystem: Environmental > Aquatic > Marine > Hydrothermal vents >...
ATATAGGCCTTATGATCGGAAGTTCCCCTGTAAGCATAATACCAGCCAATCTTCTTAATTTTTTTCGCCGTTATTCCCGCTTCTTCTCTTAACTCTTTTTTTGCCGCTTGAAGCGGTGTTTCATTTTTTTCTACCGATCCTGCTACAAATTCCGGCGCTCTTGATTTAGTTGTATATCGATATAATTTAACCAAATAAAAATAATTTTTTTCTTTGGCAACCACCACGACATAATCGCCTCTTTTCATAATGTGATATCTATATTTCTTCCCGCTCGACGTCAAAAAATATTCCTCTATAATTTTAAAATAAGGACACTGAAAGACCACTTTTGATTTTATCGTTTTCCAATTTTTCATTTTAAAAAAATATTCTCGGACTGACACACGAGCGATAGCGGAGTGTGTTATTGTGTTTGTCGCTTTGAATAACAAACCCCGCTCCGTTCGTTTGTCGCTCCAATATCCTAATATCCTAATATCCCTTTTACTATTTTTCTATCATCCCACTTCACTTGCTTATCCTTAACCATCATACACCGCTCGCTCCCTTTGCCGGTAATCACTATTATATCACTTTCCTCCGCTAAATCAATGGCTTTTTTAATCGCCTCTTTTCTGTCTAAAATTTTAAGCAGCTTGTTTTTGTCTTTTATACCTGTCGCTACTTGATCAATAATTTCTTGAGGATCTTCGTCGTAAGGATCTTCATTGGTTACTATCACAAAATCAGCGTATTCTCCCGCCAGCACCCCCAGCTTCGGACGCTTGCTTTTATCTCTCCCCCCGCCGCAAGATCCTAAAACGGCAATAATCCTGCGAGGATTTAATTCTTTAACCGTCCGATAAACCGTTTCTAAAGATTTGGGATCATGAGCGTAATCAACAACAACTTTAAAATTCGGTCCCGGGTACTTGAGATTAGCCCGACTGCTTTGAGAAGAAATAACCTCTATTCGCCCGGGAATCGGTTTGACATTTTCCACCGCCGATTTTATTTTCTCCATCGAAATATCTTGAGACAGTCCCAAACAAATCACCGCCAGCAAATTAGCAATATTGTGTTTTCCCAATAATTGAGTTTCAAATTTTATTTCTTGGTTATTGTAAAAAATAACAAAAGTGGATCCTGAAGGCAACAGCCGATAATAATTACAGATAACTTTCCCCCTATCTTCCCTATTACCCTTATCTCTCCTAATTTCTAATTTCCAATTTCCAATTTCTTTTTCAAACCCATAAATAAATTTCCTTCTCGCCCCAAATCCCAAAAAATATTCCGCATTTTCGTCGTTGCCGTTAATAATGTGAACCCCCTTTGTCCGCTGAAACAATTTCCCCTTCGCCGCCCGGTAATTGGCAAAACCGCCATGATGTTCCAAATGCTCGGGAGTGAGATTTGTAAAAACGGCAATATCGTAATCAATAAATTTCTGGCGGTGCTGAAGAATCCCTTCCGAAGAAGTTTCAATGACCGCGTATTTACATTTTTCCCTAACCATTTTTTTCAACAACCCCTGCAGCGCCGTCCGCCCCAGCATCGTCTGTTTTTTGTCATTGACCCATTCCTTTTCCCCTATTTTAAAATTCGCCGTGGTCGCCATCCCAGTTTTAAATCCCGCCTCCGTCAGTAAACTATGAATCATATTACAAACCGAAGTTTTCCCATTCGTCCCCGTCACACCAATCACGGTTAATTTTCTTGAAGGAAAATTATATCTCACCGCTCCCAAAAACGCCCACAGGAAATGATAAAACGACAGCAAAACTTCCGGGGTAAATTTACGAATTGTTTTTTTGATGGCAGAGATCATAATTACAAAATTTTAAATCCTTTTAATGCTGCCGCGGTGGATTATCCTCGCGGCTGTTCGCGAGAGAGATTATTGTATCACACGCTCCCTCTTCGTCGTAGCCGTGAGGCATAGCCTTGCGGCGGCTCGGTGGAATATATATTTATTAGAAATTACATGTTTAATCTGTGTTTATCTGCGCCTTTAGTCAGTGTTTATCAGTGTCTAATTTATAAATAGGGTCTGCTGATTTTCTAATTATTCCCCTCTCGGGAGGGGAATAATCGGCAAAAATCAGCAGACCCTAAATAGCACACGGATAAACACAAACCTTTCGGGCGCTGATAAACACTGATAATTACTTTCCTAAATAAATATAGTTTGAGCGCATAATTTCCAAATTCGTTAATTCGCAATTCGTTAATTTTCTAATCCCTTAATCTCTTTCCTTTATTCATAAATCCCCACTTTACCACCTCAATCACAATAATCACTCCCAGACAAACAGACATAATCAGCATCCAGTCGGACAAACTAAGCGGAACGGTTTTGAGTATTTTTTGGAAAAACGGAAGATAGACCGCCGTCAGCTGAAAAAGAAATCCACCGATAACCGCCGCGATTAAATAAGGATTGGAAAAAGGATTGGTTTTTAAGATGGAATGTTTTAGAGAGCGGCAGCTAAAAACATACAGAAGCGAATCAATTCCCAACGCAACAAAAGCGACTGTGCGGGCTTCTTCCAAACTGCCGGTCGTTTTCCAAACAAACCAGAAAATCACCATTACGCTCAAGGCAGTGAAAACACTGATAATGGCAATCAAGGATTTCATTTCCAAATCCATCAGCGGCTCGCCTTTTTTCCGAGGCGGCTCTTTCATAATCCCGTCTTCCGTCGGTTCAACCGTTAAAGCGGCGTTGGGAAAACCGTCGGTAATAATGTTAATCCACAAAATTTGCGCCGCTGTCAAAGGTAAAATAGCTCTCCCTGTTGTTTCATCTATAAGAAAAAGCAAGCTGGTACTGATTAAAATCAGCTCGCTGAAACTGTCTGACAAAAGATAGAGAACCACTTTCTTGATATTCTCCATAATAATCCGCCCCTGCTCCACCGCCATCAAAATTGTTTTGAAATTATTGTCCATCAAAACTAAGTCCGCCGTCTCTTTGGCAACATCCGTTCCCGAGCCGAGAGCCACGCCAATGTCCGCCGACTTCAAGGCGGGCGCGTCATTAACACCATCTCCGGTCATCGCCACCACCTCGCCTCTTGCCTGCCATGCGTCAACAATTCTTGTTTTATGAATCGGCGAAACGCGCGCGTAAACTTTTATTTCTGACACTCGCTTTAAAAATTCCTTGTCGCTCAATTCGTCCAATTCATGTCCCTCTAAAATATTTTTATCCTCCACCGCCATACCTAATTCATTGGCAATCGCTTTAGCGGTTAATTTGTAATCGCCGGTAATCATCACCGTTTTAATTCCCGCTTCCTTCGCCTCTTCCAAGGTTTGTTTTACACCCTCCCGTAAAGGATCTTTGAGGGCAAGAAAACCGACAAAAACCAAATCATTGATATTACTCTCTTCCGTTTCCTCGCTAAAATTTAATTTCTCATTATTTTTTAATTCCCGAAAAGCAACCGCCAAAACCCGCAATCCCTTTTTTGACAATTCGTTCTGTCTTCTTTTAAGCGACCGCGTCATCTCCTCTTTAAGTTCTCTTGATTTACCGTTTATTAAAATATATCGCGAACGATTAAGAACTTCTTCCGGCGCGCCTTTAACATAGATAGTTTTCCCATCATCTTTATTTCTATTCAAAGTCGCCATATATTTTCGTTCTGAATCAAAAGGAATTTCCTCTAATCTGGGATTCTCTTTTTTAATTTTATCGGGATTAAGTCCCGCGTTCATCACCGCCAAAAGCAGCGCCTTCTCAGTGTAGTCGCCGTGAATTCGCCAGCTCGCCAGCTCGGCATCCGGATTTTCAATTACCGCGTTATTGCATAAAAGAACAACTTTCAAAGCCGTCAAATGGTCGTCTTCTTCTTTCTGATGATTTAATAAATTATTATTATTATTTTTGTCAAAAGATAAAAACAGTTCGGACTCGCCGGTTAAAATATGATCTACCTGCATTTTTCCTTCCGTCAAAGTGCCGGTTTTGTCAGTGCAAATAACAGTCGTGGAACCCAGTGTTTCGGCGGCGATTAATTTTCTCACCAGCGACCGCCTTTTTAAAATCCGCTGCATCCCAATCGCTAGCACCACCGTTACGGCGATTAGCAAACCTTCGGGAATCGCCGCTACGGCGATCGCTACGGCGACGGTGAAAATTTCAAAAAAATCGTAGTCCCGCCAAAGGCCGATAATTATTATTATCAAGGAAAGGATAAGTGTTATTATCCCGAACGAGCGGCTGAACCTTTCTAATTTTTTCTGAAGCGGAGTCAGCTCTCTTTCCGTTTCTTTTAAAAGCTGGGCGATTTCCCCAAATTTGGTTTTTGTTCCCGTGGCAAAAATAATCGCCTTTGCCCTTCCGCGCATCACGACCGTCCCCATGTAAATCAAATTATTTTTTTCTTTCTCTTTTAACTGTTTGCCGCCGGCGGATAAATTCAACGCCTTGTTCGTTTTATCAATGGGAACTGACTCGCCGGTCAAGCTCGCCTCATTAACCCTGAATTCGCGCACTTCTAAAATTCGCCCATCGGCGGGAATCCGGTCACCGGCGCGCAGGATTATTATGTCCCCCGGAACTAAGAATTTAGCGGCAATTTCTTTTTCTATCCCGTCCCGCAAAACCAAAACTTTATGCTCCACCATTTCTTTTAATTTCCCCAGCGCTTTCTCTGCCTTGCTTTCCTGAATAAATCCAACAATGGTGTTGATAAAAACAGCGAGTAAAATCACGCTGCCGTCAATAAATTCTCCCAGCAAAAAAGAAATCGCCGCCGCGATGAGCAGGATATAGACCAGCGGGCTTTTAAATTGGCTGATTAAAATTTTCAGACTGGAAAATTTCTTTTCCTCCGGCAAAGCGTTTAATCCAAATTTTTTTAATCTTATTTTCGCTTCTTCGGAAGTTAATCCTTGTTTAGAAGATTTGAGTTTTGATAAAATTTCCTTAGCGATTAAGGTATGCCAATTTGTTTTTGTTAAAGCAGGTTTGTTATTTTTCATTTTGATATATTTTTTGGTTAAGATTTTTGCTTTTGACAAATTATTTAGATGTGATAGGATGTGTTGTTATGCTGAAAGTAGTATAATTGGTGAATGTACCTTAACAAATAAAAGGAGGATAAAAGAAGTGAAAGAGTTGAAAAATGCGGTGGTAAAAAAGATAATCCGCTTATACTTGTTCTTGGCTGGAGGAGAAGCGTTGGCAACTTCGCTTGCCAGCGCCATCTTCGTTATCTTTTTAATTGAGCGTGGAGGATTGGATCTCTTTGAGGTGAGTATTGTATTCTTAGCATCAGCGGGAACAGTGTTTGTTCTTGAAATTCCCACTGGGGTAATTGCTGATGTGTTTGGCAGAAAAAGTTCTTGTGTCTGCTCATACTTTCTCACCTCGTTAGGATTGTTCGTTTTCGCGATATCAGATTCTCTTTTCGCTTTTGTGATTGCCGCGATAATTCTCGCGACAAGATCTGCTCTGATAAGCGGAGCGTCTGAAGCGTGGCTAGTAGATAGTTTGAAACATAATTCTTATTCAGGCAATCTAATATCCATTCTTACTAAAGAGAATCAGGTAATATACAGCGCTGGCATTGTCGGAGCACTCGCGGGAGCATTTCTGGCGGACAAAGACATTACTATTCCTTTCGTCATTGGAGGATTTGTTATGTTGCTGGTTGGAACAGTGGCAGCGATATTGATGAAGGAAGAATATTTTGTTAGAGAAAAGTTCTCTTTCAGAACGGGCATTCAGTCAATGAAAGAAACGGTAAAGATAAGCGTAGCATATGGAAGAAACAATAAAACGGTAAGATTTATATTATTGATGGGATTGGCACAGTCCATTACTGTCAAAATTTCCATTATACAATATCAGCCTTTCTTCTTCCGGTTTTTTCCAAACAAAGCGTCGCTTGGTTTTCTTTTAATGGCGATAGGAATTGCCACGATAGCAGGAGCAACACTGTCTTCATGGTTCCTGTCCAAATTACAGAATCCAAGAAAAGCGCTTGTTACGCTTCAAATAGCAATCGGACTGGGAGTATTGATAGCGGGAGTATCAGCCGTTTTACTTCCACCTCTGATTGCGCTGCCAATCGCTCTTTCGGCATTTTTGTTTTTTAACTCTGCCGGAGGGGCATTCGCTCCGATAAACGGCGAATATCTAAACGAGAACATTCCCTCAAAAGAAAGAGCAACACTTATTTCTTTTAAGTCAATGGCTTATGGAATAGGGTCAGCTACCGGTTTAATATTCGGCGGTTACATTGCGGAGATGTTTTCCATTTCTATTCTTTGGATGCTCGCCGGAGGACTGCTAGTTATTTTCTCGTTAATAATGAGAAATAACAGCAAACGAACTGAGGTGACCTAGGTTGCCTCCTTTTTTTATTCCTTAATTCTTCCCAACCCCAATCCTCACCCTCCACTCCCCCAATTTCAATTCCTTGACCAAATCAAATTCTCCCTCAACTATCTCATCAGTAAAACCAATTTCCTCCGCCAGACATTCTTTCTTTAAATAATTCCCCCACTCCTCAAAAACTTTTTTTATATTTTTATTTTCACCGACAAAATTATATTTCACGAAAATAATATCATCCCGATTATATTTCACCTCTTTTCTCATCGCCTGAATATGCCGCGTCAATTCCCGCGCGAATCCCTCCCGCTTCAATTCGTCTGTAATTTTTGTCTCCAACCCTATTTTAATTTCCCCATCCTCCTCATAAACCCAATTTTCTTCTTCAATAATTTTATCAACAAATTCAATCTTCTTAACATTCAACTCGTCTTTAATCAATTCTAATAATTCACTTTTCATTTCTAATCCTGAAATCCCCCTAGCCCCCTTTTTCAAAGGGGGAACAGAATTTTCAATTTCCCAATTTCCTAATTTCCTAATTTCCAATTTCCTCAATGGCTGCCTTACTTTTATAGAATTCTTCGCCCTCGCCGCCAATCCCAGCGTTACTGTTTGACGGGCAAAATTCATTGACTTCGACAATTCCCCATTTATCATTTTTTCATCCGCTTGAGGATAATCAGCCAAATGGACAGATTCTTCATCGGTTAAATTTTTGTAAATTTCCTCCGCCAAGAAAGGCATGAACGGCGCGAGAAGTTTGGCGTACTCCGTCAAAACGCAACGCAATGTTTGAAAAGCAGAATGCGCGTCGTCCGTAGAGACGGAACCAAACCTTTTTCGCGACCGTCGAACATACCAGTTAGATAGTTTGTCAACAAATTCCCGCAGCGGTCTGGACGCTTTTGTCAAATCGTAATCCCGCATTTGCTTATTCACTTCCCCAATCAAGATATTCAGCTCCGACAAAATCCACTGATCTAGAAGATTAGAAGATTTTTTAGAAATCCCCCCAACCTCCTTTTTCAAAGGGGGAATTTCTCCTATTCTTACCAAAGAGGGATAGGAGATGGCTCTTCCCTCTTTATTAAAGGGAGTCGGGGTGATTTCTTTCATCGCCAGAAAAGAATAAACATTCCACAAAGTCAAAATAAATTTTTTCAAAACCTCCTCCACCCCCTTCTCGGAAAAATTGAGATTTTCCGCTTTCATCACCGGCGAGGATAATAAATAATACCGTAGCGCGTCAGCGCCGTATTTTTCCACAACAAGATTAGGATCGGGATAATTTTTCAGCCGCTTGCTCATTTTCTGCCCGTTCTCCGCCAAAACAATCCCGTTGACAATAACATTTTTGAACGCCGGTTTATTGAACAGGGCGGACGACAAAACGATCAGTGTGTAAAACCATCCTCTTGTCTGATCCAGCCCTTCGGCGATAAAATTCGCTGGAAAACTTTTGGCAAATTTATCTTTATTTTCAAAAGGATAATGATACTGGGCGTAGGGCATTGACCCCGACTCAAACCAACAGTCAAAAACATCGCCGATTATTTTTGCTTCGCCGCCGCACTTTGGACATTTTATTTTTATTTTATCAATATTCGGCTTGTGTAAATCAAATTTTCCGCCTTTTTCGTCGGCGTAAAAAACGCTCTGCTCCGCATTTTTAAACAACGGCTCTATTTTAAAAACTTTTCCCATTGAAGCTCCATTCAAAACTCTGTTGAATATCGCGTTTACCCCGCCATGGCAGACAACCAAGATATTTTTTCCGGGATATTTTTCCACGCACTCGCCGACAAACTTCCTAATTCTATTCTCAACATCCTGCCTTGATTCCCCGTCCCCGCCAAAAGCGAAATTATACCTTTTTTTATCGCGCCCTAATCTTTTAAGTTCTTCAACTTTCTGATACAGTTTGTCTTTCCCTAAAAGATCCTCTTCCGAACATCCGTCCCATTTGCCAAAATTATATTCTCTCACCAAATCATTTTCCACAACTTTCATTTTCAACTTCTTGTTTACTATTTTCGCCGTTTGCCTGGCTCGCAAAATCGGAGAAGTTACAAAAATGTCAATCTCCTGTTTTTTCAATTCTTCCGCCGCCGCTTCTGATTGCTTAATTCCTTTTTCCGTCAGACCGTATTTATTTGACCCGCTCGCCCTAATTTTCAAAACATTGCTCTCGCTCTCCCCGTGCCGCAGTATGATAAATTTGGTTATTTTTTGAGATGTTTTGTTTCTCAAATCATCAATGGAATTTATAACTTCAATGTTTTTACATTTCTCACACCGCCAAATCGGCAAAGGCGCTCCCCAAAACCGGCTTCGTGAAATCGCCCAATCCCGCGCTTCCTCCAGCCACCTGCCAAACCGCCCATCCTTGATATATTTCGGTGTCCAATTTATTTCCTGATTATTTTTTATCATCCGCTTTTTTATCGCCGTCACTTCCACAAACCATGAACTGGTCGCGTAATTTAGCAAAGGCGTATCGCACCGCCAGCAGTGCGGGTAGCTATGCTTGTAATTTTCCTTGGAAAATAATTTATTATTTTCCTCCAACCATTCCACAATTTTCTCATCCGTCTCCCGCGGATTTCTCTTCGGCTTCACTTCCCTGCCTAAATTAGTATCGTTGGTTCCATAGTCCCGAAGAGCTGTGGAACCTTTTTGCAAACCACTCTTCTCTCTAAGATCCACGACCTCCTTCGTAAACCGCCCATCCATTCCAACATGCTGGACAAACGGCAATTTATATTTTTCCGCCAACTTCATATCGTCGTCCCCAAACGCCGGTGCGATATGCACCACGCCTGTTCCCTCCTCCGTCGTCACAAAATCTCCCGCGTAAATTTTCCAGCCTTTCTCCCTATTTTCCAAATCTTCTTTTTTAGAATAATAATCAAACAACGGCTCGTATTTTAACCCAATTAAATTTTCACCTTTGAATTTTCTTATTTCTTCAGGATATTTTACAGCATTTTCTCCTTCTGCTTTATTATCAGCGTAAACAAGATTAAATGCTAATTTCATTGAATCCTTATCATCTTTATCATACAATTCGTCATATATATCCTTCGCCAAAATATATTTTTCATTCTCTCCCTTAACACTTACTACTTGATACTTAATACTAACTCCCACCGCCAACGCCACATTTCCCGGCAATGTCCACGGCGTTGTCGTCCATGCTAAAATAAAAGTATTCTCATCAACTTCAAAATCCCCTATCTTCTGCCCCGCTTTCAATTTAAACTTTACAACCGCCGACAGATCTGTGATGTCTTTATACTCCTGCGTTACTTCAAAATTAGATAAGGTCGTCTCGCAGCGCGGGCAGATATGCATTGATTTGTAGCCCTCGTAAACCAGCCCTTTTTTGTAAAGTTCGGAAAAAACCCGCCAGATTGATTCCGTGTATTTCCAGTCCATCGTCTTATAATCATTTTCCATATCCACCCAGCGTCCGATTCTTGGAATAAATTTTTTCCAATCGTCGGCGTAGCGCAGAACCGAATCACGGCACGCTTGGTTGAATTTATCAATTCCCAATTCTTCAATCTCCCGCTTATTTTTAATGCCCAGCTCTTTCTCAATCAAATTCTCAACCGGCAATCCGTGGCAATCCCACCCCCAGCGCCGCTCAACTTTATATCCCCTCATCGTCCAATACCTTGGCACAACATCCTTCATTAAATTCGCCACGATATGCCCATAATGCGGCAATCCCGTCGCGAACGGCGGACCGTCATAAAAACTGTAGATTTTTTTCTCATCTTTATTATTATCTACGGATTTTTCAAATATCTTATTTTTCTCCCAGAATTTCATTATCTCCTTTTCCATCTCCGGAAAATTCTGTCTGGGATTTACTTTTTTAAACATAGTTGTTATATTGTTAATCTTGGCGGCTTATTCTTTCATTCTATTTCAAACCGCCGATTTAGTCAAAAAATCATTTTAACATTTAAGTATGTTAACATTTTACATCGACTGCGCTTTTTCAATATCCCAAAGTAAAATCTTAAAATTTATTAGAATGTTAAAATGTTAGAATGTTAAAATGACTCGCCCTTGACAAATTTTATCAGCATGCTACACTGCTTTGTTAATTTGGTTTTCAACGATTTGTAGACGGTTATCCTTGTTTTTATAAAGAAGGGTTTAGGGATTTTATCTTAGCCGGGTAGATTGGTAGTTTTAACTTACTGGACTATTCCTCAGAAAAATTTCTTTCTTCGGTTTTCCTGAAATTGAAGAGTTGAAACTGTCTACAAATCACTGAA
>Ga0164318_10007418_pt1 | contig 10629 bp, 9 predicted proteins | sample GuaBasSedimGuay9_FD_113734 | JGI IMG/M metagenome (GOLD analysis project Ga0164318, IMG submission 113734) | Subseafloor sediment microbial communities from Guaymas Basin, Gulf of California, Mexico - Guay9, Core 4571-4, 0-3 cm | ecosystem: Environmental > Aquatic > Marine > Hydrothermal vents >...
AATAATTTTTACATAGGACGCAGATTAACGCAGGCTACGCACGCAGATTTCTTAAGATATTTAATGCTTATCTGCGAAAATCAGCGTTCATCTGCGTCCTGGATAAATTTGCCAGGGTCCAGTTCAGTATTCTGGGAGACCTATGGCACCACTTACACAAGAAACTGCGCACACAACGCACATCAAACTTATTGGATTCATCATTGTCGCGCTGATCGGCGTATGCGGCCTGTACGCCGCTGGATTCCTCGCTTACCGCACCTGGGAACAACGACAACACTCGCAACAAGCGGCCTTGGGCATGCGTGTCTTCTGGGAAACATGGGACCACCTGGAGGAGCATTTTTACGGGGAACTCCCTTCTCCTCGTAAGCGGGCCTATGGAGCCATCCGGGCAATGCTGGCCCTGTTGGATGACCCATATACCACTTTCTATGAGCCACCGCCCGGAGAAAGTTACATCGGCATCGGAGCGGAGGTGAAACGGAATATGATGGGTGAAGTGCAACTCTTCCCATATACAGATTCCCCGGCTGCCAAAGCTGGCGTCGTCGCCGGCGATGTCCTGTTAGCGATAAATGGTTCCGAGATCACGCCCACGCTTCCCCTGGACGTTGTACAGGCCCAACTGGGCGAAAACTCATCCACGACAATCACGCTGACCATCTCCCGCCCCCCCACCCCACCCTTCGACCTGAAGATCATCCATGGGATTGTCGAGGTTCCCTCCGTCGTCTGGCACACTCTCAACCAGCAGGCTGCGCCGGAGATCGGTTATTTGAAGGTAAATTCCTTCAACGAACGCACGGGCGAGCAGGTCAAAAACGCCTTGCGGGAACTATTGGTGATCCACTCGATTTCCTCCCTGGTGCTGGACCTGCGTGATAGCGATGGAATGGATCTGGATGCAGCCGTTGCCGTCGCCAGCCAGTTTCTCTTTCTCGACGGGAACGAGAACGAGAACGAGAACGAGAGCGACGGGCCAGTGGTGATCACAGTCTACCGAGACGGTACGGAAGTGGAGATTCCCATCGCCCACCCACTTTCAGATGTGGCGATCCGTGTACCCCTCGCCGTGCTGGTAAATCGGGGGACGGCTGGCGCCGCCGAAGTGGTCGCCGGTGCATTGCAAGACTATCAGCGAGCTGTGTTAATCGGTGAGCATACCTCTGGGAAGGGAAATGTGCAACAGGCTTACCATCTATCCGATGGCTCGTTGTTACACATCACCACGGCGATATGCTTGACTCCCCATCGGCGGCCTATCCATATGATTGGCTTATCCCCCGACATCGCTGTATCCAGCTCGGATGACCCGTTGATTCAGGCCATCCGATACCTCGAAGAAGAAACAGGAGCTACACAATGAGCAATATGAGCGAGCAATCGCACTTGAAACCTCTCTTCAAAATCACCTGTATCGGTCTAATCACCCTGATTGGAGCGACAATTGTCTTCGCAGCCGGATTTGGTTCTGCCTACCTTTTGACGCAGGTAGGCATATTGCCGGTCACCGCGCCAGCGTCCGATGAACAGACCCAGCTGCCCGCTACACCAACGCCGGAATGGTCCACCGAGAATCCCTGGCCAGGTGGAACGCCGACGCCAATGGCGATCCCCACACCACAGACCGACGACGAACGGGAATTTCAGATCTTTTGGGAGGCCTGGGATCTGATTCAACGCAATTTCTATGGGCCACTCCCCGATATGCAGACCGTGTCTTATGCGGCAATTCACGGCGTGCTCGAGGAATTGGGGGACCCATACACCGCCTTCATCGAGCCTGAGCCGGCCGCAATCCTATCGGAAGATGCCAGCGGTGAATTCGAAGGCATCGGAGCATACGTCAACATGACCGAAGAAGGTGCCCTGGAAATATCCGGGGTGTTCGAGGGCGGACCGGCGGAGCAGGCAGGTATCCAGGAAGGCGACCGGGTATTGGCCGTGGACGGTGTAGATATCTCCGGTATGACCCTGTATGAGGCCATTGGCCTGATTCGCGGGCCGTCCGGCACACAGGTAACGCTGTTGATCATGCGTGAGGGCATCGAAGAACCCTTCGAAGTCGTCGTCACCCGTGCTCGGCTGGAAATCCCCATCATCGAAATCGAAATGCGCGACGATGGTGTAGGTTACATTCGGCTGTACGAATTCAGCGCCAACGCTCGCGAACAGATGGAAGGAGGACTGAAAGAATTGTTGGCTCAAGACCCGGTGGGGATCGTCTTCGACTTGCGAATGAACCCCGGCGGCTGGCTCGATCAAGCTATCGAGGTCGCCGACCTGTTCCTGGACGACGGCACTGTGCTCATCGAGCGGTGGAGCGACGGACGAGAAGAGTTCCTGCCGAGGGGGGGCGTGCGAGATGGAGATATCGGCGAAGAGATTCCCTTGGTTGTGTTGGTGGACCGAGGAACGGCCAGCGCGTCCGAGATCGTCGCCGGGGCGTTACAGGATCACGAACGGGCCATATTGATCGGTGAGGTGACATTTGGTAAAGGCTCCGTGCAACGGCCTTTCACCCTCAGCGATGGCTCCGAGTTGCGAGTCACGATTGCTCATTGGTTCACTCCAGATGATCAGGAGATCCACGGTCATGGGTTGGAGCCGAACATCGAAGTGCCCTGGCCAGAGGAAGAGACCGAGGATGACCCTCAACTGGAGCGCGCCGTCGAGTATATTCTGACAGGTGAATGATGACCGCGAATGGAGAAATCAAAGTCGTCGCCAGGAACCGAAAGGCTGGCCGCGACTTTCATATCGAAAACCGGTACGAGGCCGGCCTGGTCCTGACCGGTACAGAGATCAAATCCATCCGAGCCGGACAGGTCAACCTGAACGATGGGTACGTTCAAGTCCGTGATGGTGAACTTTGGTTGGTCAACGTGCACATCGCTCCGTACGATCCGGCCGGGCGGCGAACTGGACACGCTCCCCGTCGTCCACGCAAGTTATTATTGCACCGCCGTGAAATCTCCCGACTCATATCGCGGGTGCAGGAACGGGGCTATACAATCGTCCCTCTCTCCCTTTATTTGAAGGATGGCTGGGCCAAAGTCGAGATCGGCCTGGCCCGGGGGAAGCGGAAGTATGACAAACGACAAGCAATTGCAAAACGGGATGCGGAACGGGACATAGACCGTGCCTTGAAAGAGCACCGTCGCCGATAGCACTTTCACCACCCTCTATGTCCAATAGGCCACGGGAGTCTGGTAAAATGGATGCACACGCGGGCCGGATCACCTCTTCTTCTCCCCTTGAGGAGCGAGGCTTGTTTTCCATTGAGCAGGTCAACCAATTGCCGCCGGCAGAGATGGAGGCAGTCTATCGTCATCTAGTCCCGGAGGAAGTACTATACCGGTTTGGAATCAACCAGACGCTGACCGATGCTGCCGGACGTTCTTTATTCGAGTGTCAACCAGGCGTCTGTTCGGTGGAACTGACGTTGCGTCACGTGTGGGGTGCTGATGATCCGGTCCTCTACCTTCAATTGGCCGATACCCCGAGCAACCAGATCGAGGTCGTTTTGTTCGTGGTCAACGATCCATATTCGGAGCGTTTCGACACCGACCGTCTCCCCGATGGTACACCGACTCACTTTGGGACTCTGGCACGCAACATCCCGGAGGAAATCCGGGCAATGGAGGCCGGGTTGGCCCCGGGGCAAGTCCGTCAGGGCCTGGGGTTGACCCGGCGGTTGATGCCCATCCTGGAGCAATTCGTGGCTGGGCTGCACCACACAGCCTTCTTCATTCAACCGTTGGCTTACCACAACGCCATCATCTTCGAACGGATCGGCTTTGCATATGCAATGGGCCGGGGCCGTATGGAGTGGATCCATCAAGAGTTTGGACCCAGCGGCATCCTGTTTCGGAAATTGGACGCTTCGACACCCTTTCGAAAACCAGAAGCTGCCTATTCCGTTCGCGGGCGGAGTTGGGCCATCCACGACGGGATTATGGGAGAGCCTTACAGTAACGTAAAAATGTACAAGCGGGTTGGCATCCACGCAGGGGTAATCACCTTCCCCAACGCCGCGTGGTGAGGCTTGTCGGGATGAAACAGTTAGTTCTCAAATCTACTTGACAATATGCACTTCATCGTGTATACTTAGTGTACAAAAAACACTATAGCCCTCTCTGTTGTATTTCTTTTTTTGTCGTTGCTTGGTGTAAAAAATACACTAATGTAAGGAGGTTTCCCTATGACTTCTCCAACATCCTCTCCGCCAACGGAGTATTCGTTCCTGACGTGGCTGGAGCGATGGGAAAGACTGTTGCCGGCCACCCCTCTGGTGGATGTGGTCACTGCACCCGCCAGCGTCGCGGTAGTGTCGGTGGACCTGCTGAAAGGATTCTCCACTGTCGGCCCCCTGTCCAGCCCCCGTGTAGCGCACATCCTCCCCACGGTTCGCACGCTATTCGAGCAAACGTATGCCTTAGGTGTCCGCCATTTTCTGTTGATTCAGGATACTCACGAGGAAGACGCCATCGAGTTCGGCGCGTTCGGTGTGCACTGCGTGGCCGGCAGCGAGGAAAGCGAGATGGTGGACGAATTACAATCATTGCCTTTCTCCAACCTCTTCCACGTGATCCCTAAGAACTCCATCAGTTCAGACCTCGGCACTGGCCTAAGCGCCTGGTTGGATCAACACCCGGAAGTGACTACGTTCATCGTAGTTGGGTGTTGCACCGATCTGTGCATCTACCATGCTGCAATGTACCTGCGATTACGGGCCAACACACTGGGGTTGAGATCCGTGCGCGTCGTGGTTCCCGCCAACGCGGTGCAAACCTACGATCTGCCGGTGGCGACGGCGACGGAGTTGGGCGTCCTGCCACACGATGGCGATCTGCTGCACCGGCTCTTCCTATACCACATAGCATTGAACGGCATCGAAGTTGTCGCTCAACTCGCATGAAGTGAATTACACGAAAAGGAAAACAATGTCTTCAACTTCCATTGGAATCAGGCTGATCGAACAGATCGCTGCATGGCTCGGCGAACAATGCACGGCGGCTGGTGCTAATGGGTTCGTCTGCGGACTCAGTGGCGGGATAGACTCGTCAACGGCGGCAGCGTTGGCTGTGCGGGCCGTCGGCGCCGACCGGGTGTTGGGTGTGCTGATGCCCTGTTACTCCCAGCCCGACGACGCCCGGCTGGCGTCCCTTGTGGCTGAGGTGCTCGGTATCTCGACAGTCACCGTGGACCTGACGCCAGCCTACGATGTGCTCATCGCCGCCCTGCCCGCCAGCGATCATCCCCTGGCCGCAGCTAACATCAAACCCCGCCTCCGCATGTTGACGTTGTATTACCTGGCCCAGAGCCATAACCATCTGGTGCTCGGATCGAGCAACCGATCAGAGTTAGCGATCGGGTACTTCACCAAGTATGGCGATGGCGGCGCGGACCTGCTTCCGCTGGGAGGGATGTACAAGACACAAGTATGGGAGCTGGCCCACGCCTTGGGGATCCCCCAGGAAGTAATCGAGCGGCCCCCAACCGCTGGCCTGTGGCCGGGACAGACGGACGAAGGGGAAATGGGAATCACATACCACGATCTGGATCAGACCCTGGCCGCGATGGACGAGGGGGATGTATCCTCCGTCGCCCCGGACGTGCTCCGGCGGGTTGAAGAAATGGTCGCCCGTTCGGCCCATAAACGGACGATGCCCCCCATATTCTGGCCGCCAGACGAGAAACAGCAATGAAGCCAGATACCCGCCTGATCAAACTGAGCAAATTTCTCTCACTCATCCTGCGCCACCAGCCAGAGCGGTTCGCATTGGAAATAGATACCGAAGGATGGGCTTCGTTACCGGAGGTGATGGAGATCCTGCACGGATTGCCAAACTTCCGGTGGGCGACCCGTGCGGATGTTATGGCCATCGTCGAGGGGACCATAGGAGACGGCCAACGGCGTTTCGAGGTGGACGTGGACGACCAGCGCATCCGCGCTCGATATGGCCACTCACTGTCTCATCCCATTCGCTACGCCCCCTGCACTCCACCCCCACTGCTCTATCATGGCACGTCACCGGCGGCACTCGCACACATCCAGCGTGAAGGACTGAAGCCAATGAGACGACAGTACGTCCATCTATCCGCGACACCGGCGGCAGCCGCCCGTGTCGGCGCTCGTCACACTGCCTCGGGAGAGCCACCGGTAATCTTACGTATCCAGGCCGCCAAGGCCCACGCCGCCGGTGTACAGTTCTTCCAGGCCGGTGACGATGTTTATCTGACGACCTACATCCCCCCGCAGTTCGTAGAGCTGGAACGAGATTAAAAAGGGGGGGGCAACGTGGATTCGTGGGGTAAGCCAGCCTCCCGCAGGTTCATACAGGCTTGGCCGACGCAGAAACTGCGGCAAACGGGGCGGTTTACCGGGGATCAGACGTCCTCATCCTGCGGGAGGCTCGTCCCTACCCCTCGAATCCGTGTAGAGCCAAAAAGGAGTGTGAAGAGATGACGGTGTTTAATGGTCAAAGGCTGGACAATCGCGTGTTCAAACTGGATATCGAGCGCATGCGCACCGGCTGGTACTCCGACAAATACTTCGAGAACGTCTACCAGATGCTCACCCGCTTGGCCCAGTCAGGCTATCAATATGACGGTCAGTTTCCCCGCCCAATTGGGATAGAGGACCACTCTATAGATATCGGAAACATGGTCGTCGAGATGCAGATCTTCACCCGCCGCAAAGGGCCTACCGTGGTAGTCGGCGTGGACAAGGCGCTGACGATGTTGCGCCACTGCACAGGATATTTCGACGCCCAAAACCGTTTTGTGGAAACAGCAGACCAGTTGGAGGTGTGGGCTGTCCACGATGGCGCGGTCGTCCACTACCCTCCGCGTGGGAACAGCAGCGATGGGGATCCGCGTTTCGTCCAGCCGGTGATGCGCGTCCGCGGGCGATATCGGGACTTTGCACTGTTGGAAACGCCGATCCTGGGTGTGCTGAGCCGGGGTAGCCGGATAGCCACCAACGTGTACCGAACGTTGGTAGCCGCCCGGGGCAAACCGGTGCTCTTCTTCCCGGCCCGCTTCGATGCCCACGAGGTACAAGCCGCCGATGGATACGCCTATGACATCGCCGTCAAGCGCTTCAACCACGATTATGGCCAACACACGCCATCCATGGTCTCCACCGATGCCCAGGGGGACTATTGGGGAGGGCGGGGAGGTGGAACGGTGCCCCACGCCGTCATCGCATGTTTCCTGGGAGATACGGCCGCTGCTATGGTGGCTTTCGCCTCCACCCTGCCGGTTGAAGTGCCGCGCATTGCCCTGGTGGATTTCAACAACGATAGTGTGCGCGACAGTTTGCGGACCCTCAAGGCGATGTTTGACCAGTATCGTCATTTGATTGAGGCGGGCCAGGAGGAAGAGGCACGCAAATATGTGTTGTTCGGCGTGCGGCTGGATACCTCCGGGTCAGTGCGAGATGTCAATGTGCCCCCGCTGGGCGAGCCAAAACTCGATCTGGGGGTCAACCCGCGCCTGGTATTTACCGTGCGAAGGGCATTGGATCACGCCTGGGAAAGCTGGGACGACGTTCCCTCCACCTGGCAGGAACGAGCACAGGCGTATTGCCGCAACGTCAAAATCGTCGTTTCCGGAGGATTCAATCCGGAGAAGATTCAACTCTTCGAACGGCTGGAAGTGCCGGCCGACTACTACGGCGTGGGGTCTTCCCTGATGTCCAACGACACCGCGATGGGGACGAACACCGATTTCACTGCCGACGTGGTACGCATTCGAGTCGGGGGCCAGTGGATAGATATGGCCAAGATAGGTCGAGCGCCGTGTGACAATCCAGAGTTGGAGCGGGTAGAGTGGAAGTGAGCCTTAAGTGAACCTCACCAGCGCTTTCGTGGGGACGTGCGACGCACTTCGGAGGTGCGCCGCACGTTAGCCCGTTAGCTCTGGCGCATTGAAGAGATCGCCTGATCGCAGAGGTTTAGAGCGAAATGCCCTTCCCGAAGGGATCAGCCCACATCGTCAAAGCAGCGGCCAATTCGGGGTGCTCCTGAGCCGCCTCTTTAAGGGGAATCCCTTGCATAGCGGCTTCTATAGCCTGACGAAATGCCTTGCCGCCGGCGATGGGACCGTCAGGGTGAGCGTGAATGCCACCGCCGGAGCCGATGACGATATCCGGCCCCAGGTCCTGGATCACCTTGGGGACCATCGAAGGCGTGATACCGCCGGAGGCCATCGGAAAAGTCGGTTTGATCTGGTAGAGAGGGAAAGCCAAATTGCGTGCTACCTGGACGAACCTGTCCTTGAGGACCGGCGCTTTACCGTAAGGAGCGGGGAAGACAACGATGTCGGCCCCGGCCAGACGGGGGAGTTTACCCAGCACCAGGTGAGAACTGACCCCATGGTAAGGCGACATGTAGTACGCACCGGCCACGTCCATATGTCCCAGGATAGGCACGTCAATGGCTGGGTCTTCTGCCAAGGCCCGCAGGACGGGGAAACCGGTCGCCAGGTAGTTGACCATAATGGCGTTGCACCCCAGTTCGACCGCCCGGCGGGCATTCTCGAACACTTGAGGCACTTCGTCGGTGACATTAACGGTGTACAGGGTATGCTCGCCGGTCTCCTCGTAGACCTGACGTTCGGCCTCCATATAGAGTTTGACACGGGCCTGCACCTTGTTGAATGAGGCATTGGCCAACAACTCGTCATCCTTGATGATGTCGCACCCTCCCAACGCTGCCGCCCGGAACAATTCCACCCCCACTTCGGGCGTGTAACCGGTACATGGCTTGATCATATTGTTCAACAACGGCCGGCCATACACCCCCAGCAACTCCCGCACTCCTTGAATACCAAACTTTGGCCCCTGAAAACCGGCCACGAATTGGCGCGGAAAGCGCATATCCAACACCTTGATGCGTCCACCCATCGAGATATTGCCCACCACAGTAGTCAGCAACATCGGGATTTGAGCGCCGATGTTGACCCACGGAAAGGCGATCTGGATGATATAGTTGCGGATCTCGACGTGGTTGGGAACGGCAAACTCGAAATCGGGGACTTCATAGACGCCGATCACTTTTGCAACGTGTTTACAACGGACTTCCGGCGTTTCGCCCGGCACGGGGACCCACGTGCCGGTGGACTGTTCGATGGCCAGAGCTGGGGCCAGCCGGGGGATCGGTACGTTGGCCGGGAATGAGGCCAGATACGTGCCGATCAAATATTCATCGTAATCCACGCCGTCGGGTAAAGCGAGGGGCAATGCGAGGATGTCCATCTCGTTCATCAAAGAGCTCCTTTCTACTTTAGCGATTGAGATCGCCTCTGGAGTGCAGCCAAGCGCCCACCTGCGTGGGCGCGCCTTTCCACGCAGGTGAACAGCCAGCTTTAGCTCCTCAGGCGCGGTTTCAACCGTCAGCCTGAGAAGTAACCTTTAAACCAAGTTATTCGCTCCTTTGAAAGCGAACCGTATTGATCTCCCGGTACAGTCCTCGAAGATCGCGGTAGATGCGACGGTATGCACGGTACAGCAGGTCATAGACCTCGGCGTTGGCCGACTGCGGGTCGAATTCCCGCTCCACCTGAATAACCGCCTTGAGCGCCTCGAAGTTTGTATAAAAGCCCAGACCGATGGCGGCTGTCAGAGCATTGCCCACGGCGCCGGCCTCCTGGGGCTGGGCCACTGTCTCTACGCGCCGCCCGGTCACATCGGCGATGATTTGCATCCATGGAGCGCCCCGTGCGCCCCCTCCGATGACGCGCAAAACCGGCATGGGGAAGTCAAAGGTCTGTTCCACGATCTGGATGATCCAACGCAGGTTATAGGCCACGCCTTCATAGACGGCGCGCAGGAGATGCTCACGGCGATGGTCTGCGCTCAGGTTGAAGAAAGTGGAACGCACCCACGTATCCGAGACCGGGGAACGTTCTCCGTACATCCACGGTGTGCAAATCAGGAAATCGGAGCCGGGGGGAATCGTCTCCACGTCGCGGTCCATCAAGGCATACACGTTGGGCACATTGGGGTCGGCCTGTTCGTGGCGGTAGAACTCGTCGGCGATCCATTTCAGGCAAGCGCCGGCCGTTTCCATTTCCGCGAACAGCAACGTTTTGTCGGGATCGGCGGAGTGAATGGTTGCCACACCGTGCCGACCGGTAGGGGTTTGGCGCGTCACCACCCCCACCCATCCAGAGGTTCCCAGGTAGATGTGTCCATCTCCTTCCTCAACTGCTCCAGCGCCGACCGCTGCCGCCTGGGCGTCCCCGCTCCCTCCAAAAACGGGTGTCCCCTCCAGAAGGCCGCAAGCCCGAGCAGCCTCAGGCGTCATCCCCCCCACTTGATCGATGGAGCGCACCAGGGGAGGGAACTTCTTCACATCCAACCCGATGTATCGAATGATAGACCGCAACCAATCTTTTTTCTTCAAATCCAGTCCAAACGCCGACGCACAAGACCACTCGAAGACCATTTTGCCGGTTGCCCGGTACGTCAGGTAGCCGTTGACATCCAAAAAACAGGTCATATTTTGATAAACGTGCGCTTCGTTTTCCTTGAGCCAGAGCAACTTTGGCAAGCCGTCCTTGCCGGAAATCTCGGCCCCGGCAACGAGGGCAAAGCTCCGCCGCCCCAGAAATTTA
>Ga0164318_10007419_pt1 | contig 10629 bp, 10 predicted proteins | sample GuaBasSedimGuay9_FD_113734 | JGI IMG/M metagenome (GOLD analysis project Ga0164318, IMG submission 113734) | Subseafloor sediment microbial communities from Guaymas Basin, Gulf of California, Mexico - Guay9, Core 4571-4, 0-3 cm | ecosystem: Environmental > Aquatic > Marine > Hydrothermal vents...
AAATAGTACAAGTTTTGAATAGTGATTTGTTGCAGGCTCAAAATATTCCCTGAACCCAGAATCTACCTCTACTACTTTAAAGTTTTTATAACTTACATCAGTAAAAATTTTTCTTACCATAAATTGTAATCTTAATAACAGTGGGTCACTTTGGTATGCAGAATTATCAAATACAAGTAGTAATCCCCTTTCATTGGAAGTATATTCTATCTCTTTACTTTCTTTTAGGTAACACTTTGTTTTCTCTAACACATTTTCATTTATAATTTCACCATAGTATACCACTATTTTCTTTGTTCGCGTATCCGGAATTATAATATCTTGAAGGATTTTTAATTCTCTTTTTTTAAATGTTTTATTTTCATAGGATGACATCTTATTTGCCAGCTGATACTGAACAAATATAGATTCCATTTTGTAAATTGGTGAAATTTCAGGTTGAGGATACTTTTGTGGATAATATTTTCGTAATATTTTAGCAAGTATTTTGTTATAATATACTGATACATTTTCTACTTGCTGAGATTCTAATTTTTTCATATATTCATCAGTAAGGATTAAATTTACTGTAATTCTTTTATCTTCATCAATGCCAAAAATTTGTGCATTTTGAATATCTGTAGCATCTAATTCTATACCAGCTTTTCGTAATGTGGGTTCTTTAGCCCATAATTCTTTTATAATTTCAAAAGGTATATACATTTTCTATATTTCCCCAAATAGATTTTTTATATTATCTTCTATTTTTTGTTCAATTTTACTTATCGGAATACTTATAAGCTCACTTAAAAATTTTATTGTATATTTAATATAATAAGGAAAATTTGTTTTTCCCCGATATGGCATTGGGGCAAGGTAGGGAGCATCTGTTTCAAGAAGTATATGTTTTAATGAAATTTTTTTAGCTGTTTCTTGAAGAACTTTCGCATTTTTATATGTAAGATTACCTGCAAAGGATATCTTAAAACCATTTTGTATACATATTTGTGCCTCCTCAGGACCATAAGAAAAACAGTGAAAGATACCTCTTATGCCTTTGTATTTAGAAGTATTTAATATTTGCATTATTTTTTCAAAAGAATTTCTACTATGGATTATTACAGGTTTATTATATTTTTTTGCCAGACATAAATGGTATTCAAAAAGTTTAATCTGATTTTCTAAAGATGAATAATTGCGATAGAGGTCTATACCCGTTTCACCAATACCAATACATTTATTGTGTGATATTAATTTTTCTATTTTTTTAAGATTATGCTCTGTGACCTTATCCGCCTCAGATGGATGAATTCCAACTGAAAAGTATAATTCTTTATATTTTTCTGCAAGGATAACATTGTTAAAGTTAGATTCAAAATCTACCGAAATATTAAACAAGAGGTTAATATTTTGTTTCTGACACTCTTTTATAATATTCTCAATTTCTGTATCGTTCTTTGTTATAAGAAATAGATGTGTATGTGTATCTATTAGCATATCAAATATTTTATAATAAAAAATTTAATTTTCAAGTTTTTATTTGTAAATGTGCTTGAAAATTTTTTCATAATTTATGATATAATAAAGGTGCATAGAATAAATTTTCTTTTATTTGTTGACATATCATTTAATTTTGATTATCTTTAACTTTTTAATAAATAAAAGGGAAAAGCGATGAAATTGTTTCGTTTTATTAGCAAAATATTTTCAGTCTTTTCTGAGAATTTGCCTAAAATAAGTGAAAAAGTTTTGAAAACTATGTTGTATACATTTTATCAGATAAAAAAAAGGGGCAAAGAACATTTGACAGTAATGTTTATTCCGCATTCAGAGAAGCGAATACTTACATTTCATATTTCATATTTTACAATAACTTTTGTAGTAATACTATTTCTTTTAGCAGCAATATTTTCAACAATTGCACTTCTTTCACATACAACTACACAACAAGAAGTTGCAAATCTTATTGAGAAAGGTAAAGATTGGAAAGAAAAAGAAAAATTACTCCGACAAGAAATAGAAGATTTAAGTGAAAGTATTGAAGGATTAAAACCTAAAATCAAAAAATTATATGTTATAGCTTCTTCCAGCAAAGAAGGCGCAATAGATTTGTGGGCAAAAGGGGGAATAAGTGATAGTAGTTCATCAAAAGAACATTTGCTAAATTTACCTAAAGAGGTATATTATTTAAAGCAGGTGAAACAGGATGTAAAATTAACGAAAAAATATATAGAGCATATAAAACACTTTTTAGAAGAGAGGGAGAAAATTTTCTCAAAGATACCATCAATATGGCCTCTAAAAGTAGGGGGATATATTACATCAGATTATGGATGGAGAAGACATCCGTTTAATCGTAGAAAGATGGAGTGGCATAGAGGGATAGATATAGCTTCTTGGCCAGGTGCTCCTATAATAGCAACAGCTGATGGCACTGTTAAATTTGCAGGTTGGCGAGGTGGATATGGCTTAACTGTAATCATAAGACATGAGTATGGATTTGAAACTCATTATGCTCATCTTTCAAGAATAAAAACACGAACTGGAAAGAGAGTTAAACGAGGAGAAATTATAGGATATTTGGGGAGAACAGGTCTTACTACTGGTTATCATCTTCATTATGAAATAAGAATAGGGTTAAAAGATGTTAATCCCTGGGCTTATATTATGAATATAAAATAAATAATATTATGGCTAATCCTAAAAAAAGAGAAGAAAATCCCGAAATCATCAATAGTATAATTGGCGAAGGTTCGGAACTTAAAGGTGAGTTTAAAGTTAAAGGAACACTAAGAATAGATGGGGTCTTTGCAGGTGAAGTTCATACTGATGGAAGAATAATTGTAAGCCAAACCGGGCATGTTAAAACTGATTTAAAAGGTGGTGTGATTGTAATTGGTGGCACTGTTGAAGGAAATGTGTATGCAACTAAACAGGTAACATTACTTAAAACTGCAAAATTAATGGGCGATATTATTACTCCATCTTTAGTGGTTGAAGAAGGAGTTGTTTTTGAGGGAAATTGTATAATTAATAAAAGTAAGGATGGCGATTTCTTTGAAACTATTAAAAAAAAGAAAGAATAAAAGAGGATTTTTTATAACATTTGAAGGAATTGAAGGGTCAGGAAAGTCAACTCACATTAAACTTCTCGCAGAATTTCTCAAAGAAAAGGGATTTGATGTTATAATTACAAAAGAACCAGGTGGGACACCTATAGGAGAACAGATAAGAAAAATTTTGCTTGACCCTAAAAATAAAACACTTACAGGAAAAACTGAACTTTTTCTTTTACTTGCAAATAGAGCACAGCATATAGCAGAAAAAATTGTTCCTTACCTTTATAAAGGTTTTGTTGTAATTTCAGATAGATATGCTGATGCATCAATTGCATATCAAGGTGGTGGAAGAGGAATTGATACACAAATTATAAATAATTTAAATAAATTTGTAACTGAAAATATTTTCCCAGATATTACAATCTTGATGGATGTTGACTTAAAAAAGGGTATTAAATCTGCACGAATGAAAAATGATTTTAAATTAGGTGATAGAATTGAAAGTGAAAGTTTAAGATTTCATAAAAGAGTTCAAAATGAATATTATAAACTTGCAGCTAAAGAGCCAGAAAGAATTGTGCTCGTTAAACTAAAAAGAAATATTAACGAAACTCAAAATATAATAAGAAAAACCATCATAAATAGAATGAAAAGATACGGGTTTAAAATATGATTGAAATTGAAAGAGCAGACACAAGAAAGAATATTAAAGAAAAAATTAAGACTATTAAAAAAAAGAAGAGAGGAACAAGTGTAACTATTAAGCATTCTCAGTTTTTTGATGAAATTCTTGAAATTCAGCAAGTTGAAAGCGTAAAACTTGAACTTAATAAGCTATTAGAAGAAATAGATGTAACAGGAAAGGAATTTGCCCAAATTCCAACTCTTGAAAATTTGAGAAAATATAAAGCATTAATAAAAAGTTTTCTTGAATTAGTGATAAGAAATGTTTATAAAGTAAAAGAAAAATATGGTAAAAGAATATGGCTTAAGCAAAAGGTTTATATTATAATAGAAAAAATAAATGAAAAATTAGAAAAATTAACAAATTATATTCTAAATAAGGAATCGGAGCATATAGATCTGCTTGCTACTCTTGATGAGATTAGAGGGCTTTTAATTGATTTATATAAATAATAACTTTATTCCTGTTTCCTCCAATTACAATTTTTATGTGAAAATTATAAATTAATTTTAGAACACACACATAAAAATGTATGAGGCTATTTAGAAAATTTAGTGATTAAAGAAAAGAAAAATTATCAATTATTTTCGGTTTTCGGAGCCCCCCACTTACATCCTGTAAGTGGGGGGTCCCACACTTGCAGGATATAAGAGTGGGGATAGCCGGAGACCACACCTACAGGATGTAAGTGTGAGGACGGAAATGAAAAAATGATTGATGATTTTTTCAAACATACTCTAAAAATGTATTGACATTTGATTTTAAATTGATATACTTTTAAAGTAATGATAAAGATTAGATTGCTATTTATAATATCCATTTTGATGTTTTCTGGTAAAGTGAAAGCTGATATAGCTGGAGATATAAAGGCAATAAAAGAAAAATTAGATAAAGTGGTAACAAAAGATGAATTTAGGATTTATATAGAAGCAACTGATAAAAGGTTTGAAGATATGCAAAAATATATGGATAAAAGGTTTGAAGGTATGCAAAGATATATGGACAGAAGATTTAATGCTATAATGTGGTTTATGGGGATAGGTTTTTCAGCATTAGCATTTTTTAGTCTATTTTTATATAATTTAACAAATAAGCAGCTCAAGGCGATGCAGGAACAGATGGATAAACGATTTGAAGAAGTTACCAGTTTAATTTTAATTTTGGTAAAGGCGCACGAAAAAGAGATAGGTTCAGAAGTAATAGATGTTACATTGGGCAGGAAACCGTTGGAAAAAATTGCGAAAGAGATAGGGCAAGATTTTGAAGAAAAAATAAAAAAGAGGAGAAAAGAAGAGTTTAAAGAATATCTAAAAGATAGAGAGATTCTTTTAATATTAAAAAAAGAATTAGAACAGTTAGACAAAGTAGCATAAAGAAATAGAATGTAATTAAGCAGCAAACAGAGAAATAGTTGACATATTGTTTAAAAGATATTATATATTATACTACATAGTAGATATGGGGTCGTAGCTCAACTGGTTAGAGTACCGGACTGTCGATCCGGGAGTTGCGGGTTCAAGTCCCGTCGACCCCGAGGTAGAAATTATGCCGGGATAGCTCAGTCGGTAGAGCGAGGGACTGAAAATCCCTGCGTCGGTGGTTCGATTCCACCTCCTGGCATTGCCCACCTAGCTCAGCTGGTAGAGCAGCTCATTCGTAATGAGCAGGTCGGGAGTTCAAATCTCCCGGTGGGCTCATTATCTTACATTTAACTAATAACTAACTAATATTCTACTGGTTGTGTGCCTGTTAGGAAAGGTACATTATATTCTATATTAGTAGATGAAGATGTAGCTAGCTTTCCTGTATCTCTTGAAATATCGCAGAAAACTACTTCATTTGAAGGTATAGGAAAGTCTTTCATTATTTTACCCCAGTAAATTTTATTAAATAAATCTACGATTATAGGACCAGCAACTATTCCACCTGTTGCACCATAACCAAGACTTTTTTGAAAATTATCAAATCCTACCCAACTTGTTATTACAAAATCAGGGGTAAATCCTGTACACCACGCATCTTTAAACTCAGTAGTTGTTCCGGTTTTACCTGCTATCTGAACTTTAAGTCCAACTTTTTTTGCAGCATAAAAGCCTGTGCCCCCTTCTTTAAATACATTCTTTAAAATGTAGGAAATTACAAATGTTGCTCCTCTTGAAAAAATTTGACACTCTCCTTCTTCTTTCCATTTGTTTGTAATTGAAATCCTATTATTCTCATAATCAAAGATATATTTGCCAAATTTATTACAGATCTTTCTGATAATTAATGGATAAACTTTTTTGCCACCATTTGCAATAACAGAATAGCTTATAGCAACTTCATAAGGACTCATCTCCACAGTGCCAAGTGCAAGTGAGAGAACAGGTAAAAATTTTGGAGAAATATCTAAATCACTAAAAATTCTTTGCATTGTATGAGAAACAAAATATTCAGGTGTAATTAATTTAAGTAATTGAACAGAAACAGTATTAATTGATTGGATAAGTCCATCTTTTAAAAGAACTCTTCCGCGATATATATTATCATAATTTTTAGGAGCCCATCTTTTACCTTTGTCATTATATACAATTATTCTGTCAGTAAAAAATGTTACTGATGTTACTATCTTTGTATCAATAGCTGTAGTATAAATTAATGGTTTGATAGTTGAACCTACTTGTCTCCGGATGTTAAATGCTCTATTTAACTGATTATCAAAAGTGAAATTTCTACCACCAATAAATCCAAGAACATCCCCGCTTTTGGGTTCCATTACAAGTATTGCACATTGCAAGTCCTTATAATAACTTGCATTCGTTTTTGTATTTATAAATTCTTTTAAATATTTTTTTGCAGTGTCCCTTAATAAGTTTTGAATTTCTATATCAACAGTTGTATAGACCTTTAAGCCACCCTGAAGAATCTCAGCTGGTGTAAAATGCTTTAAAAGTTCCTGCCTAATATATTCAATTACATAAGGAGCTCTATTTATCCTCATTTTCCAGAATGAAACATTAGGAAGTTTCATCCTGTTTTGGTATTTTCGCCAAAAATTTTTAAATCTTTTTTTTAAATTTTTTCTTGAGATAAGTCCAAATTTTGCCAATCTTGAAAGAATAATAAAATGTTTTTTTTTGGATATCTCTGGATTATTATATGGTGAATAATAGTTAGGTGAAGGAATGATACTTATCAAAAGGCTTATTTCAAATATATTTAAACTTTTAACATTTTTATTAAAATATAATTCTGCTGCTGATTTAATGCCGTATGTCCCGTGACCAAAGTAAACTGTGTTAATATACATTAAAAGTATATCATTTTTTGTAAATCTTTTTTCAATTGAAAGTGCACCATAAAGCTCAAGAAACTTCCTGTAAAGAGTCTTTTTTCTGGATGTAAAAAGTATTTTTGCAAGTTGTTGAGTTATAGAACTTCCACCTTCAACTATTTTAAATGAAATTATATTTTTTATTGCAGCTCTAATAATTCCTTTTATATTTATGCCACAATGCTTATAAAAATTCTTATCTTCTATTAAAATTAATGAACGGATTAATGTTTCTGGCACATCTTCAAGTTGAATAATTTTTCGTTTTGATGGGGTGAATTCTCCAATTAAATTATAATTTCTGTCATATATCCTGGTAGGAATTGCTTCTATAATTTTACCTTCCTCGTCAAGGATTACATATTCTCTTTTTGTGTATTTCGCATTTTTTATTGTATGATAATATTCATCTAAATTAGAAAGTAGCCTATCTTTGTTTATCTCCCAGTCTATATAAGCAGAAATTGCAATTATAAAAATATAAACAGATAATATAAAAGTTACAACAAAAAATATCTTAAGGATGGATTTCATAATTTACTTAATATTCTATTTTTAGAGGATTTATTTAAAAAATAGAGCTGTCTAAAAATGTATTTTTTTAGACAGCTCTATTTAATGCAATTTAAATTTTATTAGCCAATTTTAAATATGTTGTTGCATAAGCAATTAAAACTGTTGGTATTGTCCAAAAAAGTCCAATTATCAGACATAATATACCAAGTAAGTTAACAATTTCTAATACAATGCAGAAACCTAATATGTCCCATCTTACACCTTTTGTAATTTTACTACTTGCTTTTAATGCCTCAATTGCTTTCATATTTTTGTCAACAATCAGATACGGGAAAAACATATATTTTATTCCCCATATTACTGCAGGAAAAATAAGAAGAATTGTTCCTGCAAAAATTATTAGATAATAAAGAATTGATGCACCAATAAATGAGAGCAAATATTTTGCGCCTGAAAATAGGTCAGATAAACTTGCATTTTCATCCTTAGCCTTTTTCAATGCAATTATTATTAATCCTACACCTAACCAAAATGAAAGTATAATGAATAATATTTGTCCAATAAATCTCAGCTTATTTAATATCCAAGCGCCACCGATTAGAAGCACAAAATATACAACAATGACCGATAGAAAGAAAAAGAAATTTTCTTTCGTTATACCCCAACCCTTTTTTAGAACTTCACTTATAAACATAAATATCACCTCCTTTTATGCATATTTCATTTTTTTGATTACTTTATAAATTTACTATTTATTGATAAATACATAAATAGCTAATAATGCTGAAAAAATTGTTAAAATACTTAATATAAGAGTAAGTATAGCCTTACCAAAATATTCTATCATAAGATATATACTTACAGAAATAATTAACCATATCAATATAATAATAAATCTATCAATTTTTTCCATATTTACTTACGCTTCCTTGTCCCCTTGTCTTTGAGATAGAATAAATTTTCAATCTTTTTCTCCAGATTTTTGTATGTTAATATATATAATGTAAACATACTACTGGTTAATATTAAAATAAATAAAATAGATTGAATTATCCTGGTAGTTTCCATATAAACTCAATCACCTCCTTTTATATTTTTCAAATAATTTTTCAATTGCACGGTTTAATTCTTTTTCAATTTTTTTTGAATTGCTTGTTCTCTATGACTCATTTTTAAATAATCAACAATTTCAGATTTCCCCACTGCAGGTATTCCAAGAAAAAGTATTATATCAAATTTATCTTGCATCGATCTCAATTGTATATAATTGATAATTAAAAGTCAATAGTTTTTTTAATTATAGGTTCCTTGATTCAATTTTCAAAATTATGCTTGATTTTTATTCTGTTTTTTATAATATTGTTATTATCTCAGAATATGAATATAAAGAATTAGAGGAGATAAAGTTTGGTCAGCAACTGTAAAACTTTGGTAAGTAAAAGCATATCTATTTTATATTATTCTCTTATTTATTTTGCTTTTCTATTATTTTTCCCACTATCAGTACATAGTTATTCAGGACCATTTTATGTTGCTACAAATGGTAATGATTCAAATAATGGTTCATCCACAAATCCATTTGCAACAATTCAAAAGGCAGTAGATTTAATGAGCGCTGGACCACCAATCTGTAGTAATGCTACCTGCTATATTTCACCTGGAATATATACTCAAAATGTACTAATTTTATCAAATAAAAATTCAGATTATATGGTTATAACTGCACTTTCAAATAGTAATCCCCCTGTACTCAATGGCTTGTTTACTAAAAATTTTGGGATAAAAATAACAAATGTAGGAAAAGTAGAAATTTCACATTTAATTATTAAAAACTATAATAATTATGGTATAATACTTCGTGGCACAGCAACAAATAATAGAATAGTCAATAATATAATTTTTTCAAATAATGAAAAAGCTATTTTTATAAATAGCTCTACTGGAAATAATAACTCTATAATTAGTAATCATATCTATGGAACAAATCAAAATACAGGTATACATATTTGTGATGGAAACTATAACACAATTTACTCAAATATAATTCATAACAATAATATCTATGGAATATGCATTGAAGGAAATGCAATTAGTAATAACATAATAAAAAATAGAATTTATTCAAATGCTCAATCAGGAATTATAATATCAAATACATCTTATAACAATTATGTAAATGCAAATAATATATACGCTCAATCTGTTGGTATATTTATTTATAGCAAAAAAAATACTATTAGATCAAATCAAATTTATAAACATACTTCCAATGGAATATTTTTAACTAATAATGCAGTCAGTAATATTATAATAATAAATACAATTTATTCTAATAATAATTATGGAATATTGATAAATTCTGAGACTGCAGATGATAATTATATAATGACAAATAGTATATGGGGAACAAATCAGAATAGTGGGATTTGTATTATTGATAGCGATAATAATAAAATTTATAGAAACTTAATAAGGAATAATCAAAATTATGGAATATATATAAATGCTTCAACAAATATAGAAATAATAAACAATACAATCTATGGAAATTTGAATGAAGATGGTGTCTATTGGACAGATGGTGCAACTGGTAAAATGTATAATAATATAATTTTATCAAATGGCAATGGAAGTGGAGATTATGGTATACAGAATTCAGGCACAGGGACTGTATATGTAGGATATAATGATATATATGGAAATATAGCTGGCGCTACAAATGGAAATCTAAATTGTGGAAATGGGAATGTGTTTACTGACCCAATGATAGATACTGTAACTTCATTCACAATAACATTAGTAATAAGTCCTGCTGTTGATTCTGGAACAAATATACCAGGTGTTACAGATAACGCTAATGGATGTGGACCAGATATGGGTTGGAAAGAATCACCGTTCTGGCTTACTGCGCCTTCAAAACCTGAAATTGTTTATATTAATGCCATTAGTTATTATGAAATTCAAATTATATGGAACGATTTGCCAAATGAATCTTCTTACACATTATTTAGAAACAATATCAATGATACAAATTCAGTTATTAAAATTGCTGGATTTACTTTTAATGAAACAAATTA
>Ga0164318_10007420_pt1 | contig 10629 bp, 9 predicted proteins | sample GuaBasSedimGuay9_FD_113734 | JGI IMG/M metagenome (GOLD analysis project Ga0164318, IMG submission 113734) | Subseafloor sediment microbial communities from Guaymas Basin, Gulf of California, Mexico - Guay9, Core 4571-4, 0-3 cm | ecosystem: Environmental > Aquatic > Marine > Hydrothermal vents >...
TGCGCCAGCAATCAAGTTGCGAAGCAATCAAGCTGTGCCAATCTTGTGATTATAAAAGGAGTCATAAAATATCACAAACTTGCGAAGGATACTTGAACGATGCAATACTGATCATGTGCTTGGATCTGAATGACTCCATTAAACAAGCTTGCTCTTTACTGTGATTTTGTCGTATTAAAACATACGGTGTTTGCAATCCCCTTTGCATATCTTGGGGTTGTGCTTGCAAGCATATTATTATTAGACGAGTTTCCAGGCCCACGTGTGTTGTTCCTGGTTACGACTGCTTTCTTTGGAGCACGCAGCGGAGCAATGTCACTTAATAACCTTGTGGATGTTGATATTGACAAAAAAAACAAGCGCACAGCCATGCGGCCACTTCCTGCAGGATTAATCTCAAAAAGGGAGGTGTACAGCATCATCACAATCTCCTACTTTGTCTTTTTTCTTTCAGCCTATATGCTAAACGAACTGTGTCTGCTGCTCTCTCCAATCATACCTGTCACTTCTTTTGTATATCCTTATGTTAAAAGATTTTCATCTATTGCACACCTTGTTTTAGGGCTAAATCTTGGATATGCGCCGCTTGGTGGATGGATTGCAGTAACTGGTGTACTGCATTTTCCGCCTACCAATTTCGATCTTGGCATGTTTGTACTCGTTGTTGCAGTTATATTCTGGGTTGCAGGATTTGATGTGATATATTCACTCTCGGATATTGAATTTGACCGAAAATTCGCTCTTCACTCGATTCCAGCATGTTTTGGCACAGATGCGGCACTTAAACTTTCAAGTCTATTCCATGTGCTCATGTATCTATCGCTCGTGTTATTCTATCGCCTGCTCGAACTTGGAAGTGTATTCCTTGTTGGATTGTTAATCATCGGGGCTCTTATTATCTATGAACATCACATCATAAAGAGCGACAACCTTGATAAGATAGGGGTGGCATTTCTGGAGGTTAACGCCGCAGTCAGCATTTCACTACTATTCTTTGCAGTTATAGATGTGCTAAGTTCTCACGTTATCTAACCTGTGAAGCTTTCCGCAGCTCTTTTTCGTGTTTGATTCGTGCACCGAGCACGCATCTGCCGCCACGATTACCCCCGATTGGTGTTTTTGGTGTGCCAAGCAAGTTCATGCAGCGTGCCATAACCGCTGCACCGCGCGCAAGTCCATCATCAACAAAAACAACATTTTCCTCTGGATTATCATAGATTCCAAGTTCTTTTATGTACTTTAAGATGATCTTTGGCTTATTGCATGTAATTCCTGCCCTTCCTGTAATCCCTATGGCAGTGTCCTGGTTTATTAAGTGTTGATCAAGGGAAAGCTTTACCAGCCTTTGTACCACCTTTGCCATAGTAACATCAAGTATCGCTGAAAGTATTTTAAGGCCATATTTTTTATATATCTCTCCACCTATTTCTACAAGTTTTGGAAGGTCTGAACCATCGCGCCCTATGTCACAGCCGATAAGCGTCACATTAAGTGCCTTCGCAACCTCCGGGTTTACCGGTACTGTACCGTAATGGTCTCTTCCGGAAGGAACCGTTTCAATGATGATATATTTATGGATTCTCTCCGCATATTCTTCGATAATTGTCGATTTGCGCATCAATGTAATATTTCCTGCTGGTTTCTCATTGATCACATCCAGAGCCACACCAACATTTCCGTCAACAAGTTTTGTGCCGCGAACGAGTGCATCCGGGATAGCTCCTGCAAGACCGCAGAAGTTTCCAATGGTCTTTGCATAAGGTAGGTCTGCACTGGTGATGCGACCATCGAGAGTTGTGCCAAAGTCAAGTGAAAGACATGGGTTTCGATAGTCCACCCCTGCCCATTTGGCACCTTCTTTGATACCTGCTGTTGCAAGTTCACCTTCCATTTCGTTTGCCACCAGTTCCACGCCTGTCGCACCTTTGGGAGGTACCACCCCACCAACTGCTCCATCAAAGCTGATCTTTTCTATAAGGCTGTAGGGTTTGAATGCTGCCTCTATATTATCAATGGAGAGTGCTGAAGTCATGGCTCTCGGGGACACACCTGCGAACAGACACCCGTCTGCAAGGGCTTTTATGATATTTCCAATCTCTTCTTGCGTCCTGAAACCTGCTACCACACCAGTTGAACGCACCACGAAATTCAGGTCTTTTTTAATGTCAAGGTTAATGGAGTTAAAACACTCGACGAGGGTGTCTCTAACCAGTTCTGAAACTGCCTTTTTGGTAAGAGGTACATGGTTTAGTGTGTATCCAAAGACTTCCTCACCTTCCTTTGGTGGTCTCACGTCTCTTGTCATTTTCACGGTTTTGTTCACAAGATACGACTTACCTTCCTTCAGGTTCACTGCCATCAGTATGCACTTGGTGGTAGTATTTCCAACTTCCACTGATGCAACAATGAAATATGGGCGATGCTGCTGCATTTTTAAATCCATCCTTGACTTTAACTCGTAAGTGTCAATGGTAGGGCTGTGTGATATTCGCGGTTTTAATCGCATGAACTCGATAGGATTCATAAATAGTACTATTTTTTATGATGGTTTAAGGTTTTCTATTGAGCTCAGGTTTCCCGTCCAAAAGTCACCGACCATGCCGCCGCTTTGCTATTTGGTCCTATTCAAAAAAACTTGCTCTGTGGCTTGTCCCAACTGCAACAGAGTATGGTAATCAAATAAACGAATGTGTTTATACTTTTCTATACGTTAAGTAAAAATAAAAAAATATAAATATAAAATCTAAATTTAAATTTAAATTTTATATTTTTTCTATTATTTCGGTACCAATTTTTTTCACAAAGGGTTTGTTTATCATATCAGGCATCCAATCCGGCTTGCCCTCTGGGGCAGGCACCAATTCTCTCCATGCATTATATATATGAACCTTCTTTGTGCCTCTCTCTCGAAGTCGAATTTCTACCGGCTCTTCTTTTGTTCCGCCAAACCTGTTTGCAGATTTGAGTGCCGCCTGGCGCGGTTGCCTGCCTGTAAACACACCACTCTCGGTGCCATCTTTTTCCCTCAGTACAAATTTTCTTACATCACTCATTAATAATACCCCGACAATAATGCCTCGCTATTATTTTCTTTTATCACATATAAATGTTATTCTTTTTACAGTATCTCCGAACACTGTTTTGAAGTTATTGTTGACATGTGTCTTGCAGACGCCACTCCGGGTTTAAATATGAGAGCAATCCTAAGTTTCAACCGCAACACCAGGTAATGTGACAGCTTCTCACTGTGCTTGTGCCATTATCTAATTGTCACATCAAAACATGAGTGGAGAACCCCGGGGGAGTACTTTTTCACTCGTCTGCATTCGATTGATTTGATTTCACATCCCGATTCAAGTGCCGCTCTTTTAATTCGTCTGATCGGACGTTGTGGATAGAGTGCCTCCGGAACAGCTTCATGGTAGTGCAGAGTTCCGCCACTTGTTAGCGCGGTGATACCTACCCGAAGATACTTTTCTGATGATAGATAGCCCATAATCACCCTGTCTGCCACATTAGTTGGTGTAAGTTTACTGCAATCACCATGCAGTGCTATAACTCGTGATTCGATCTTGTTCAGTCTGATATTCTGTTTAAGATACTGGTACGATTGTGTGTTCAGTTCGATTGCAAGTATCTTTTTTGGTCTGGAGTGCACTGCTATAGGAACAGTAAAATACCCGATTCCGGCAAACATATCAATAACCACTTCATCATCACAAGTTCCATTTAACCGCTGTCTTTCATGCAGATTACCTGCTGAAAACATAATGCGCATCGGGTCAAGTTTGAAAAGACAACCATTTTCCCGGTGAGTTGTCCCAAAAGATGTGATGGTACAACGAGATGCGATTAACTCCCTTTTTGGTTCTCGAAAGCTTCCATAAATACCATAATCCAGAAGTACGTATCGGGTACGTGGATATATTGCTAACAGCGCCTCTCCAATCAATTTCCATACGGTTACTCCCTTCTTCCACCGAACAATGATTGCATCGCCTATGATGCACCAGCTTCGAGGAAGCAGTGCAAGCTCATCTTTATCAATATAATTCTCTAACCGTTGTGCAAGGAGCTTTTTTTTCATAAAAACACGACTTTTAGATATATTAGTTGTAGCGACATATATATCTGTTTTTATAACTTTCTATCACAGCTCTGTGCCTCTCTATGGTTTGTGCCATAAAAGATCCGGATGAGCTTCCGATTCAACAGGACTCAGCGGAGTTTTTAAATATGTTCCTGATTCTTCATTAGATGTGCATAAAAAAAAGGCTTTTTGTATAGCGCTTACATCAACTGGCAGGCAGGTTAAAATGGTTGCGGATTCGCCAGTCGAGTTCATACCATTTTTAACTGGCACTGACCTTGCATGGATAGACTTTTCAGTTGAAGACATGAAAGAAGCACAAAAGCTATCGGTTTCCGTTGGTTTTATCTCATCACTCGTGCCAACGCTGCTTGGTGACTATTATTCTGTCTATGAGGATCTTGATACAGAACTTGGGATGAGACTGCCGGCTGTTATCGGGAAAAAATTTGATGTCAAGGTTACACCACTATTAATTCTAATTAAAAAAAATTTGATTATTACAATTCACTATACTGATGCAGTACGTTTTACAAGATTTTCCAGATATGCGCCTACCTTCCTGAAAAAAGTAGATCCAAAACTCTCAACTCCAGATAAGATAACAACTCTACTTACCAGATTGATTGATGAGAATAATAATGGAAATTTTGACCACTTAAGGGAGATAGAAGCTCAAGGAGATGAGATCAGCCACTCGCTCTTAGATTTAAAAGCCTCCAGAGAACTGTTTGCACCAGAGATATACAACATGAAGCATGCACTGATAGCATACCTTGATGCGTTATGGGCAACCCTTGATGTGATATCCTCTCTTCGTTACGGTGATGCCAAACTCATAAGCGATGACGAACATCTGCTGGCGATGTTTACAATCCTTGCAAACGATGTGAATCGCCAGATTGCCCTTGGAGAACACATGTCAGAGGTATTAGTGTCAGGGCTTGAAGTACTCCAGAGTATTTACAACAACCAGCTTCAAGTATTAAACAACAAGGTGTCTCTGCTCATGGCATGGCTAACAGTAATAGGGACTGCAGTGCTGGTTCCAAATACCATTGCAACCATATACGGCACTTCTTTTTTTGGAGATAAAGGGCCAGAGGATCTCTGGTGGTACATATCACTTCTTTTTTTATCGATGATCTTATCTGGTTGGATGACATACTGGTGGATGAAAAAGAAAGACCTCATGCCTACAATGCCAGATAAATTATAGAAAACTATATTTATGTGGCTTACATAAGCACTTAGTTTTTTAGGGTAGATAATAATGGATTTAACAACCAAACTAACCGAATTGGTATTGACTGCTGAACTGTATAACAAAGATGAAACGTTCAGTGCGGATGACCTGCCATATCATATTCGAACGCATTACTGGAATACAAAAGATAAAACAGTTTCTCGACCGATTTACGTGGCAGAAGCTGATGTTAAAGAGATATATGGTACCAATGGCATAAGAGAATCCTTGAAAAAACTTCCTTTTATTGAATTCGAAGAATTTGGATCACAACTCAAGCTTACGGTGTTTGATATTGCAAGCAACTGGTTTGCAAAACAACCAGATGCAAAAGAGCTTGTACAAAAAAACCCGGTGCTATCCCACCACTTTGAAAAAAAAGAATTGCTTGACGCTGGTTATGAAAAAGCCAAAAAAGCCAATAAACCAAAAGAAGCGAGCAGGCAGTGGATAGATTCTCTGCTTAACGATATTGCTTCTGAAAAGAACAGCGAGGACATGCTAAAACTCGTATACATACATGCACCAGAAGAGATCGAGCAAACACTCGATAGTCTGGTGTTGACAGAAGAGCAGCAGAATGGGGTTAAGAGAATCTCCAGTGCTATTCAACACCGGGAATACTTAAAAAAAATAGGGCTCTTTGAGGTAGGAAAACTGTTGTTTGTAGGTGCTACCGGCACAGGCAAGACAAGTACAGCAAGTGGATTAGCAAAACGACTGCATCTACCATTTATAGAAGTACGTCTCTCGATGATAACAGATCAGTATCTTGGAGAAACTGCAAAAAACATCGACCGTGTGTTTCATCTATCAAAGAAGCTGTCGCCCTGCATTCTCTTCATCGACGAATTTGATTTTGTGGCTAAAAATCGTTCATCCGATGAGAACGCAGCCCTCAAGCGGGCAGTGAACACACTACTGAAAGCCATTGACGAAATAAGTCTTGTCAGAGATGGGGTTCTTCTCGTTGCAGCCACGAACCATCCACATCTGCTCGATCATGCAGTATGGCGCAGATTTGACGAAATAGTGGATTTCCCGCTTCCAGACAAACAGATACGAAAAGGTATACTTGATTGCATCACAAAAAACATCGATAGTGACATAAACACAGAGGAGTTGTCAGAACTCACAGATGGCTATTCTGGCTCAGATATACGAATGGTGCTTAAAGATGCAGTATTAAGCGCTCTACTCACAAACAGAACAAAACTCACCCAGCAGGATCTCTTAAAAGCCATACACTCCTTTGATCGACGAATGATTTTAAAAACAGAAATCAGTTCATGAAGATTACGCTCCTTGGTACGGGAGATGCGGCAGGCACGCCCAAGATAGGCTGTCACTGCCGAACATGCCAGGATGCACTACAGGGAGGACGCAGCAGCAGACTCAGATCTGCCACACTTATTGAAACAACAAAAGGTAAGGTTCTCATCGATACCGGTCCAGACCTTCGCAGACAATTGCTTCGTGAAGACATTTCCCACATAGATGCCTGTATATGGACTCATGGACATTATGATCATTATGCAGGTTATCCGGAATTCTACAGGGTGCAAAAACATGTTCCTGTGTATGGCATAACCACCACTCTTGACTACATCTTAAGTTATTTGCATTTCTTGCGTCCGGAACGTAACGATGTCAAGCTTTATGAACCATTTGAGCTTGTGGGAGCAAGCTTCACATTATTTAAAGTCATCCATCCCCCACAAAAGGATTGTGCGGGTGTGCTGATCGAGCAAAATCACAAAAAAATCGTCATTACCGGAGATACCGGTCCAGCCATTCCAGAGCAAAGCATTGAACTGATGATGGAGGCAGACCTTCTCATTGCTGATGCTATAGCACCGCCCCATATCAAACTTGTGAAACATATGAATGCAGAAGAAGCATTCGAACTATACCAAAAAACAGGAGCGAAAAAAGTGATTTTCACACACATAAGTCACATCTATGAGCCGCATGATGAAGCCATTAAAAAGTGGCCGCTCGGTTATGATGGGATGGAAATAATAATATAATCTTTATCTGATTGCTATACTCTGCAGCAGAGCTTGCGGTCGGGACAAGCCATAGAGCGAGTTTTTTCAAGCGGTTTGCGGATAAAAGAAGTTGCCGAAGGCAATTTGGGCGAAGCATAGCAAAGCCTTTTATCCGCTGTTATATGGCCCGAAGGGCGAGGTTGCAAAGCCACCGCAGAGTCATGAAGGAAGGGGCAATCGTTCCATCCCTCATTATAGGAGACCGCGGAATTCTTGTTCTATTAATTTATTCTTCCTCAAATGTATACTCTGAATTTAGTTGTTGAAGTGTTTCTTTTACTTTCATTTTAAGCAATTGATCGCTTAGTTTCCCTTCTGCTTCAATATCTATCTTTACAGATATACTATCTGCTTCATCTTTCAACGGCTTTACGATTCCCTTGTATATATCTACTAGCATGACATTTGATGCATCTATATTGATTCTAACTTTCTTCCTGATTATTTCTTCAGGTCGTTCTTCTTCATATTTTAGTTTAGCATCTTCTTTTATAGTAGGTGGTTTTTCTAGGGGTTTTTCTTCATATTTTATTTCAGGCATCATTTTTTGTGCTATTTCAGGTTTTACTAGCCATGCCTTTTCGCTTAATTCTATATCATCTGATTTAATTGGTCGTTTGAATTTTATTTCTTTTATTTGTTCAGGAAAATCTGCTAATCCATAACCAAATACTCCTGTTGATATGCCTTTTGCTATTGACCTCTTAACCGTGTCTTTATTTGAAATCATTTCTAAAGAAGTATATCTTAGGAAGGATTCATATACATCACTAGTTGAAATATTGTTCTTATCTTCAGTCCATACCCTCGACATCAAAACTGATGGTTCAATATCTTCTAATAATACCTCGTTTTCCTTAAGATACTTTTCTACAAATTCCTTAACATTTCCCTTTGCTCTCAATATGTTCAACCCTAATGGATATTCATCAAACCCTTCTCGTGAAGGAATCAACACATAGTTGTACGCCAATAGAAGCTCATTTGAAAATTTTGATTCAGCATCTTTCAGCTTACTTTGTAGATCTTTTTTCTGACTTTCAGAGAGATTTTCTTTAATCTCCGGGCTTTTATCTATTTCTTTCAACGCCAGGGACTTTCGACCAATGGATAGAATCCTACCAACTTTTTGTGAATCTGGTAGCAAGAAAATTATAGTATTTTTTCTACGGCGGGGTGTAGTTGGTAGATATTCATCCAGCATTTTTTTGCAAAAATTCTCTGCATCATCTTTCTCGTTTTCTCCATACGGATGATTAGTTGATACAAAAATGTATTTTATGGCGTCTGTGTCTGGAATCTTTGAAGGCTCTTCTGGTGCAATGTAGACATTTCCACTTCCAGCTATATTCGCAATACTATGATGTATAAAATTAAGCACGTCGTCATCTTCTAATCCCTCTTTTTTCTCAGTTATTATTCTGCTTAACCCTGGCTCTTTTTTGAAAAAGAAATTTTCACCCTTTTCATCAGAATATAAGAACCATAAGCCAGTGATTGAACTCCTCATTAACTCCAATGCCTCATTTATTGTTGGAGGGCTTAAATCTGGTGTCATTGTGGTTGCTTTAATCCTATTTTTTGAAACGCCCAATGTTCCTCCCTTACCTATGGAATTAATAAATATAGTAGTGGCTACTCTGGTAGCAATCTGATATTTCTCGAATTCGCTTGGGAGTTGGCTATCTATTAAGGCACATTTTGCGTTTGGTCCTGCAATGTCAGAATCAATTACACTTGAGAAGCTCTCTTCGAGATATGCTAAAAGCTCGTCTTGCACAAGTCTATTACCCAGATCGATGTTCCCGGGTATTATAATTGGATTAGGATCATTTTTACTGTAAAGATTGGATATTATTAATGCAAATAATCTTAATACGCCTCTCGTTTGTTGGAAACCTGGCAACGCACCCCATTTTTCATAGAATATGTCTATGAGCTCAGGATGAAAAGGATATGCTTTCTCGATTTTTTCTATATATTTAGAATCTCTAAACTCTTTTGGTATTGTATCTCCCAAATCTTTAAACATTTTAGAGAACTCATACGAGACTTCCTTTATGCTATCTAAGTCTTTAATCTCATCGAATAATCTCCTTCTAATTATCTCATATACTTCTAAACCTTCGACGGGTTTGTGCCTCAGTTCTATCCGTGCTGTTATTTTTTTTAATGTTTGATAATCCCTCTCAGCATTTTCATCATATCTTTCAAGATGGCTTGATGGTAGAGTAACCACTAGAACTGCACTATGTTTTTTATCCTCCGATAATGCTGCTACTGCACCTGTTAGTTCCTGCATGAAAGCCATTGTTTGACCACCAAGATTAGTTTTATGGACTTCAACTCCTCTCGCTTTCACCACATATTCTAAGATTTCATCTAATATCAACAGGCAAGGAGAAGCTTTTTTCAATAATTCTTTTATTTTTTCTTTGCCAGGTGTAACCATCTTTTCATCGTGCTCTCTTACAGTTTCATAAAGTTCTGTACCTCCCAATTGATATGCCATCTCACCCCATAATGTTTTTATAGCAATCCCTTCTGGTTTTTCGCTCCCTTTAAGAGGGTCTAGGTGCGTACAATCTATTGAAGATACATTTGTTTTTGGAATTTCGTTTAGCCCTATACTTTCAAGCATGGTTTTTACTTCACTCAAAAATCCTACGTTTGAATAATTCTTCGTTATATGATACAGCGCAAGTAAGGAATGGGTTTTGCCGCCGCCGAATGGGGTAACAAGTTGTGTTACCGGTGAAATTTGTTTTATGTCTGTCTTCACATCTTCTTTGTAAAGGGTAGTGAGAACTTTTACAATGAGTTCCTGTAACCCATTTGTCATATATGTCCTCTTAAAGAATCTAACTGGGTCTCTGTATTCTTGCGCACCAGTTCCGTGCGTAACTTCGCCCAAATCTACTGCGAACACTGACGGATCAAATCGTCCCTCTCTAATATCTTTATGCGGTATTGCTACCTGCCACCATGGTTTCATTTTCACACCTCCTGCGTTTTTCTATTTAGAAAACCTTTAAGATATTCTTCAACTTTTTCTATAAATTCCCGAGCCATATCTATATCTTGTTTTGCTTTGTCTTCGTCAATAACCAGCATATAACTGGAATAGCTCAGCGCATCGTGCCCCATGAAAAGCTCAGCGCATAGGTACCCTCATATTCCAATTTTTGGCTCAGCGCATCGTGCACCTTTTCTTATCCTTCCCTAAAAATTGAAGACTCACA
>Ga0164318_10007421_pt1 | contig 10628 bp, 14 predicted proteins | sample GuaBasSedimGuay9_FD_113734 | JGI IMG/M metagenome (GOLD analysis project Ga0164318, IMG submission 113734) | Subseafloor sediment microbial communities from Guaymas Basin, Gulf of California, Mexico - Guay9, Core 4571-4, 0-3 cm | ecosystem: Environmental > Aquatic > Marine > Hydrothermal vents...
CTTTTTTGCTCATAAGAAAACAAGCGAAAGAGTATTGATACTTTGTATAATGTTGTTCTCGCTTGGAGTTGGTATTAGTACAATATCCTACGCTACCGGTATAAAACAAGATACATTGGCTCGGTGGATGAAGGAGGTATCCAAATATTGCAAAAACGTACACGATACCTACATTCGTAAAGTAAACTGTAAATATCAGACACATCATTATTCCAATCATTCAAAAAGTGTATCGTGCACCCCATATACATTACATTAGTTCGTGAAGGTCTAAGAATATCTTATTTAAATAATGATGGACGAAAAAAAGAAATTGAAAAAATCAATGATGAAGTGAACAAAAAATACGGTCGCTTCGGGCTCAGAGTCATGCAAATCGCAAGTACTGGAGAATTGAAAAACATCGTCAAATATCTTGTTGACCTGAAACTGCGCAAAAACTACAACATCTTAGATCTAACAAAAGAATTTGAGAAAATTGTTGAAAATTGGGTTAAAATTACATCTTTCATCAAAACAGAACACTCAAAAGAACATATCCAAAAAGAAATCATAAATCATATCGAACAAAAAGAAGAAATATTCTTTATCTTCGCATACGGCCGCGCAGTTCAGCCAGCAATCGAAGTAATAGCAGAATTGAACACCAAAAAAAAATTCTCAGAGAAATATCTATTAGATTCAGAAATGAACAAAAACAAAGCAAACATCGAGTATTACAGATGTTTCTTTGAATCCTCTGACCTATAGCAGATCACAAATCCCTTCCTTTCTAGAAAACACCCACAAACTATTTATAAATCACCAACAGAATACTAGATGTGATAAAATGACTGACAAAACCAAAGATAACAAAACAACAAAACCCAAAGACACTGAAAAATCACTGACAATCGCAGAAATCGCAAGCTACTGTAAAAGCACAGGTATGGTATTTCCTAACTCTGAAATCTACGGCGGATTCGCCGGCTTCTGGGACTATGGCCCGCGCGGGGTTGAAATCAAAAACGCAATCAAGCGCGAATGGTGGAGAACGTTTGTGCAGCAGCGCGACGACATCGTCGGCATAGACGGCACAACAATCACGCACCCGAAAGTATGGGTAGCATCAGGCCACGTAGAATCCTTTTCAGACCCGCTTCTGGAATGCGAAAAATGCAAACAGCGCACAAGAGCAGACCATCTCATAGAAGACACACTAAAAATCTCTGTTGATGGCATCAGCCTCGACAAGGTAAACGACCTGGTAAAAAAACACAATCTGAAATGTCCCTTCTGTGGCGGCGCACTACTTGATGCGCGCAAATTCAATCTCATGTTCAAGACACATGTAGGACCTACAGAGGCAGATTCAACAGTAGCATATCTAAGACCGGAGACAGCACAAGTAATCTTCACAGACTTCAGGCAGGTCGCAGACATATCCCGCCAGAAATTACCCTTTGGGATAGCGCAAATAGGTCGCGCATACAGAAACGAGATATCTCCCCGCGACTTCTTATTCCGCTCAAGAGAATTCGAGCAGATGGAAATCGAATATTTTGTACACCCCGACAAGACAGGCGAATGTCAATACCTCACAAAAGACATCCTAAAGCAAAAGATTCGCATATACACAGAAGTTGCGCAGCAGGAAGATACAGACGACAGCGTAATGACATTCAAAGAAGCGATGGACGAAAACATAATCAAAAACCCATGGCTCACATATTTTTTAAGCCAGCAATACAACTGGTTCGTAAACTTAGGCATAAAAGAAGAGAACCTCCGCCTGCGCCAACACAGGGAAGAAGAACTCGCCCACTACGCCAAAGGATGCTTTGACATAGAATACAGGTTCCCATTCGGATGGAAAGAAATTCACGGCATGGCAGACCGCTCAGCATTCGACCTCACCCAGCACATGGCGCACTCCAAAAAAGACCTGAGCATCTTCGACGAGGAAACCAAAAAAAAAGTAATCCCATGCGTAGCAGCAGAACCATCCCAAGGCGTTGACCGCGCATTCCTTGCATTCATAATTGATGCATACACCAAAGAAGACGAAAGAACCGTCCTGAAACTAATCCCCGAACTTGCACCAATAAAAATCGCCGTATTCCCACTCATGAAAAAAGACGGCCTGAAAGAGAAAGCAGAAGAACTCCACAACACCCTAAAAAAACACATAATCTCCTTTTTTGACACCGCAGGCTCCATAGGCAAACGATACGCACGCATGGATGAAATAGGCTGCCCATACTGCGTAACCATAGACTACGACTCACTCGAAAAAGATGACGCAACCCTGAGAGACCGCGACAGCACAAAACAAGTGCGCATCCAAATAAAAGACCTGAAAACCACACTAGAAAAACTTCTTGCAAAAGAAATCACATTCAAAGATGCAGGCAAGCCAATAAACTAAAAACTCATTCTGAATCACTCAACAAACCAGAAACATACAATGGAAACCATACCAATAACCCACTCAAAAAGAAATTATTTATCTCCCACACCATAACCAAAGGAATTGACGCCCCCGGAATACCACCAATCTGAAACCCGAACAATCCGCTCTCAGCCACAAAATAGAAAACATAGCCAAATACTCCACCATACAAAAACGCCCTTCTCTGTGTAACTTCAAACTTTTCAGCAAGAAAATACACAACAATATAGAAGACAAAATAAACAGGAAGCATAGATACAAGATCAACAAACAGGCTACTCCAGTATATCTCCGGATCAAACACAAACCACAAAACTTCCTCAAATAATCCGAAAACTGTCCCAAAAATCACAACAAGAACGAAGTCTTTCTTAGTAACCAAGCGCAAGATATACCTCAACGACTTGCTGAAAAAATAAACCATCACCATAAACAGTAACTGAACTATTCCTGCAACAGAGCCTATCGAAACCAGAAAACCAAAAAAAAGTGCACATACAACAGAAATAAAAATCTTGAATTTTTCCATAGTAAATACACCTAGCAAGATGTGGAACCAACAAAGGGCTCAAAAAAAACAAAGATAAAAGCAAACATCAATCCAGAAGCAAAATCTTCTGCGAAACAGTATCCACGGTCCAATACTTAAAAAACTCCTGAATCTGCTCCAGATTCACAGACGGCACCAAAAGACACCCGCGCCCAAGCTTCTTACCCTTCATCTTCTGAAGAATCCCAATCTGGTTTGTTCGTCCAGTAAGAGCATACGAAAACTGTACTTTCTCGACATTTGACTTGCCATTAAGCTTATAATACACAATATACGCTTCCCTCTTGGAAGGCCTGTTAAGCGCCCGCCTCTTTACTTTCACAACATTATCCTGCGAAACTTTTTCAACAACTACAGGCTCCTCCACCACAGGAACATCATCAGCCGCTACCTCCAGCTTCCTATCATTCTCACTCAAAACCTGTCTCTTCAGAAAATCAAGTTCTTCACGCAAATTTAAAACCATAACAATCTTTACTCACTTAAACTATTTATATCTGCCCATGTCACTCAAACGACAAGCTGATACTTCTGCCAAAAAACGCACGTATGCTATCCATAACAGAATTCTTTGGCATATCCTCACCAGCAATTTTATACGCGATACCCTTCATCTGCCTCGATACACTCGAATGCGGCGCATGAACAACCACAGGCGTCCTGTAGGCAATCGCCTCCCTGACTTTGTGATGATTATTAATCGTCGCAATGACCGGCAGTTCCAAAAAAAGCTCCACTTCCCTTATAGACATCTCATGTTTCTCAGACATTCTCCTGTTAATAATGACACCAAGCAACTCCTTATTCTTCTCTTTTGCGAGCTTCCTTGCAGTGACAGCACCAAGGACTGCGATATATTCCGGATTAGTCACAATAAGAACCTCATCAGACGCATCAATCGCTGCCTCCACTTCCTCACTCACACCAGCTGCAGCATCTATAAGAATGATATCTGTATTTCCAAGAAGCCGGGAAATCTGGCTCTTCAGCCCGCCGTAATTTGCCTCAATTTCACCTACAGATGCAGGAATAACTGAAAACCCTTCTTTGTAGCGATACATCGCCTGCGTTATAAACGCATCATCCCTCAACACATCATTAAGCGTTACTGGGTTCACAACAGGCAGCGCAAGATGTATTCCAAGACTTGCACCAGTAACATTCGCATCAATCACAACAACATTTTTGCCAATCTGCGAAAGCGAAGTACCAAGATTAGAAACAATCGTAGTCTTGCCAACCCCGCCTTTTCCTGAAATAACAGAAATTACCTTCGTCATAAAAAAAATCCCCTCACCAAGACAATAATTAACTTCAATCCTATAAATGCTTAACGGAAAGACAGAAACATTCTACTTAAAATACTGATGCGAATGCGCACTCTCATAATCACTCAGCCTTCCGATATCCACCCAGTAATCGCCAAAAGCATACCCTGAAAACTTCTTATCACTCTTCAAAACTCTAGGAATTATATCATCTGTCAGATTAATAACTGAATGCTCCTTATTCTCAGGTATAAACTCAAAGATGCCTGGCTCCAGCGCAAAAATCATAGTGCCGGCAAGATGAGCAGATATTGGCTTCTCCAAAAATCCCTTTACCGAAGAATCGTCATTCAACTCATATATCCCGTACTCAAGCTTCTCCTCATACTTAAACAAGGCAACAGTCCCGACACCCTTACTCTTCTTATGAAACTCAACAAACTTGTCAAGGTCAAGTGTCGTAAGATTATCCCCACCTATCAGAATAAACGTATCATCCAACTCATCTTTTATCAGATTAAGGCATCCTGCAGTCCCAAGCGGCTTTTTTTCCTCAACATACTTTATCCTGATTCCAAGATCAGTCCCGTCACCGAAATAACTCTTTATCTGATACCCAAGATACCCGATAGTCATAAAAACCTCAGTAACACCATACTTTTTAAGATACAGAAGTATATGCTCAAGCATCGGCCTCTCATTGATAGGCAGCAAAGGCTTAGGAATGGCATAAGTCAGCGGGCGCAGCCGCGTGCCTTTTCCACCTGCAAGAATAACTGCTTTCACAACATCACACATAATATTACTTTATAACAACAACCAATAAGATATAATACTATATAATCAAAAGCAAATTATTTATAGTTAATCCCGGTAATTGAAATGCAAATCTTGCAAATTACTGGATATGACCCATCAAAATTACACCTGCGCACGAAATATCACATTAGATGGAACTTTAGAAACAGACAAATCAAGATAAAGATCTGTCAGAGCCACTACACAATATTTCCTAGCTATTTCATCAACATGCGATTTCACCACAGGTTTTACTACATCATGACAATCCTTATAAGCTTCACCACAGACCGCAATATGTTTTACACGCATTCTACCATTTTTCTTGCGAACTCCATAAACACGAATAGCTTTACATGAATCCGAAAGAGAGAGGCTGCTAAAACATCCAACCATTCTATCAATAATATCATTTATTTCTTCCGTTGAACGACTAGCCACATTCAGTATTGAATATCTTTGCATACTCAAAGGGCCAACATCCTCATTTACACTATATCTTTCTTGCAACAAATACACAACATAGAATACGCACCCATCAAACACAAAACTCACCCGATAACATCAAACAAAAAATATGCACTCACAGATATATAAAACTACATTATAGTAACTACTTAGAAGAAACTAAACCCCCTCAAACACCAGCCAAAAAATACTTCACAACCAAAACAATCAAAAATATAGATATCAGATAAGCCATACCATACCCGACTATCCGTTGTTCTGACACCTTCTGGCCGTTCCTGATAATATTCTCAATTTTCTTATCCAGTACACACGAATATACATACGTATACGTCACAAACAAAACAAAAGACAGAAACCCTGAAAAAACCGGGCCAAATAGTGAAAACGAAATCACAAAAAGAATAAAAAATACAACTATCTTCGTCTGTGTTAACTCAAGAAACTTCTTCAGTCGCTTTATGATATCCATAGAATCATCTGTCCAGAACCTCAAAATATAATCTCTTGGAATTCTTCCCCTTATTTTCAGTCTTAACCAGCTTGACCTTTCCAATCTCAGAAGTATTTCTGACATGCGTCCCAGCGCACGCCTGCATATCAAACCCCTCAATATCCACAATCCTCAACTCCTTAATAGATTCAGGAAGCTGCATCTTCAGCTTAGATATAAAAGGAATCTTAAACGCCTCATCCCTCGCAAGCGTCTTGATAGTAACAGGCAGCGACTGACAGACAACATTATTCACCATTATTTCATAAGACGCCATCAACCCCTTATCAAACCCGCGAACATTAAAATCAATCCGCGACTTCTCACATCCAAGCTGGTTCCCTGTAATCTGCGCCCCTGTCTTTTCATGTATAATCCCGGAGATTATATGCGCAGCAGTATGCGCACGCATCATCTTATAGCGCCTATCCCAATCAACAGCGCACTCAACCTCATCGCCTGCCTCAAGCCCCTCGCGGGAAACTTCATGGCTGATCTCACCTGAAAACTTACCGACAAAAACAACTAAAAACTCATCCGCGCCCCGGGAAATCACACCAGTATCATGCAGCTGCCCACCGGAATTAGGATAAAAAGCCGTCTTATCAAGCACAACAAACTTCCCATCTGAAACACTAACCACGCGCGCACTAAACTTCTTCAAATAACTATCATCCATATATAAAAGATTCATCTGCATCACCCATATCTAAACCATCTATACACACTCCACTTAATATAAATTACCCCCCAACCAATATCCATGAAAATACTGATGGCTGGCTGGGGTTTCGATAATAAAATCACTGGCGGCATGGACATTCACATAACGCACCTTGTAAAAAACCTCTGCGCACAGGGCACACAAATCCACCTGTTTCTTCCAAAAGAAAACGCACCAGAAAACCCACAAAAAAACCTGACAATCCACAGGATAGACACAAACGCAAAAGACCCAGAAGAACTGGACAAAAACTATACAAACGCAATCATCGCCTTCGCAGAATCAACAGATTTCGACATCATCCACACCCACGACTGGTTCGGTGTCACAGCCGCAAAAAGACTAAAAAAAGAAATAAAAGATATCACAACATACCAAAAAGAGGGCGGGCGAGGGCTCGAGGACGGACATCATAAAGGAATCAATGAGGGAATAAATTACAACAAACAAAAACCCATTCGCTGGATCCACACAGTCCATTCCCTTGAATACATAAGATGCGCAAAAAATGCACCCACCAAAAGCAAAATATCCGAAATCGAAAAAACAGCAATCAAAGAATCAGATGCCACCATCACAGTAAGCAGTCTCATGAAACAGGAAATTCAGACCCACTACAACACAGGCCCAAAAAAAATAAACATAATCTACAATTACACATCCCAACTCCCAAAAGCCCCCGAAACAAAAAACACAACCCCCATAATCCTATGCGCATCCCGCCTCACATTCCAGAAAGGAATTGAATACCTCATACACGCATCAACAGACATCCTAAAACAAATCCCTGACTGCAGATTCATCATTATAGGAGACGGCCACCTCAAGGAAAGCCTGGAAAACTTCGCAAAAACCCTCGGTGTCCAAAACTCATTTGAATTTCCCGGTTTCGTACAAGACAAAGAACTGGCTGCATACTTCAAAAGCGCAACATTCTTCATCATGCCATCCATCCATGAGCCCTTCGGCATCGCATGCCTTGACGCAATAGACGCAAATCTCCCTGTAATCTTATCAGAGAACGTCGGCGCAAAAGAGCTCTTCAATGGATGTACCCTTATCCATAAATCATGCTCAAAAGAAGACATCACAAAAAACATCATAACACTCCTGAAAGACAGGCAACTCAGAGAGATGCTTGCAGACAGCGCAAAGCAAAAACTAGACAAAATAGACAACTGGAGTACAATCGCAAAAAAAACAATGGCAATCTACACATCAGTTTGACTTTGTAATACTAATCTGCGGTTTTCCGGAAACAAGTTTCTCATATCTTATCAAAAGATTATAGTTACCTGCCCTGAACCGTTCATGCCCGACAATATCGAGAGTATCATAAATCGCACTCATCATAATATGCTTCTTACGCTCAAGCTCAAACCCGAAACTCGGGCTGTAAAACTTTTCAAACGTATTGTCTATCAAATACCCTGCACGCGAAACAATACTCTCTCTTGTTCCCCGTGTAAAAAAAACATAAAACTTATTCCCTGCCGAATCCTGCGTCAATTCAGTATACCCACCCTGCACATCCACATTTATCGTAAGCCCCCGCGAAACAATCCCTGCAATAATTCCATTACTCTCAGACACAATATAATTCCCGCGTGAATGCTCGTTGCCAAGGGAAGCCACACCCACAGTAACCTCATGCGCGCACACAGGCACGCACAATAAAAGAATCCAAAAAAATGCAACCACAACTACTTTCATAGGTTATTCTTATCTGCGCGCCTATTTAAGCTTTTTCTCGCATCGATCCAAAATTACTCAAGTCCACCTGTCCCATAAACTTATTCTTCGCAGACTTAATAGTACCCGTCACACCATGTACATAAAATATAACACTTTCACCCTCAATCTCCATGATTGACGCAAGCACAGCCCTCACTTCCTCCACAGAATCATGCGTGGTCTTTATAACTGCCTTCTTCCTGCCAGCATCAAATAGCTGGGACGGAACCCACATCTTAAATTTAGAAGTTCCAACCTCACCAAAAAGCTGAAGAGATGCACTCCATATCGCATTAACCACATTATCAAGCCGGACATCCTTCTTTGAAATAATCTCAAATACAATATACCTCTGATTATCCCTCAAACTAGGCGGCAAAGTATTCAATTTCATTCAAACACCAATTACTTTCACTCCATTTTTCAATGTGTGGTTCTTTACCTCAGCAGTCCTTTTCACAATAAACGCAGGAACCTCAGACACAGTCTTCACCGCTCTCTCACGGTCAAATCCGCACATATATGCAAGCGAAGCAAGCTCTCTTCCTGCCCTCATGTCCCATACACTCTCAGCTCCGCTCGCAACAATCACATGGGCACCATACTTGCGTGCAAGCATGACATTGCGGCGCATATGAGAAAGCACATAAGACCTTATCTTCCTGTAAGAATGAAGGTATTCCCGGAAATTCAACTCAACCGCAACATTATTCTCTGCTGCAAGTTTCATCATAACCTGATCCATCCCCGAATCCTTCCTCTTAAGCTCCGGGTGAGTAAGAATGTCTACTCGTGGATTTTCAACAGCACTCCTGTTAATCTCAAAATCACCACCCCATACTGCAAGAATATCCACATTATCCCTGAACCTGTTAATCTGTCTGTTAAGATCACCCTGGTTCTCAGCCTTGATTTCCACGCCGACAAGCACATTTATATCGCTTTTTACTGCCTTGACGTCTTTTTTTATTTCACCAAGAACATCCAAAGAATCCATCCTGTCAAGCACAACAATGGTATCAAGTCCCAGCTTCTCAGCATATTTCACTACATTCTCAACACTATCTACGCCATACGAGTACTTCGTAGCCACATGCAGGTCATAATACTTCCGAAACATAAATCTTACTTAGGCTCTTAGTTTTATAAGGTTTACAATGGCAATATGTAAAGTATAAATAGGGCAAGAACCTATTATAGAGTATACTATCACAGGGAGATTAAATGGAGCGGTTAAAAACAGGAATTATGGGACTGGATGAAAAAACAGAAGGCGGTTTTGTAAAAGGTTCAATTATCCTCGCTGTCGGAAAAACAGGTACAGGTAAGACGCAATTCTGCTCATCATTCATATACGCAGGAGCTTTGAACGTGGAACCTGGGCTTTACATTACCACAGAAGAGAGAAGCGAGGATATAAAAGAAGACATATATTCCATGTTCAGCTGGAATTTTACTGAATTAGAGCAAAAAGGGCTGTTAAAATTTCTCACAATCAAGGCAATCTTTCCTGAAAAGCCTATGGGTGATGAGTTGCAAAGGATAACAAAGTCATATCTCATAAGCATAAGAAGTCAGATTGCAGAAGCTATAAAAAGCGTAAATGCACAAAGAGTGGTCCTCGACTCAGTATCAGTACTTGAGATGTTCATGCAGGATAGATACATGGCAAGAGTGATGCTGTTTGGACTTGTGGAATATTTCAAAGCCATGCAGGTGACAGTGGTAATAAGCGGTGAAATCCCGGAGACCAGCCAGGGCCTGACAGGCAGCGGGATAATAGAATATCTTGTTGACACTGTAATCAAGCTTGATTTCGTGCCAGTATCAGAAGAATTCAAAAGAACAATAACAATCAGAAAAATGCGGCGCACTGACCACTCGACACTGATTCATCCATTCGAGATAACGCCAAACGGCCTGCGGCTTGTGAAAATCTGATATTAACAACTGTCAGAATACAAGGGGAATATACATGAAAAACAAAAAAACAGTTCTAATTTTAACAGTATTTATTACATTTATAGTATTTGGGAGTATGTCTTTTGCGCAGGAATGTATAACGAACTGTACAGACGCAGACAACGATAGGTACACATCAGATACAACATGCAACACAAATGAAAGCTGTCCCTATTGCAAATGCGGGGACTGCGACGATA
>Ga0164318_10007423_pt1 | contig 10628 bp, 11 predicted proteins | sample GuaBasSedimGuay9_FD_113734 | JGI IMG/M metagenome (GOLD analysis project Ga0164318, IMG submission 113734) | Subseafloor sediment microbial communities from Guaymas Basin, Gulf of California, Mexico - Guay9, Core 4571-4, 0-3 cm | ecosystem: Environmental > Aquatic > Marine > Hydrothermal vents...
TCATGAAATTCTAATGTTTCTAAGTCTAAACGATCAATTTTTCTAATGTTAGAAAAAACACGTTCTAACCCTACTTTAGGAGGAACATCAATAAATAATGTTAATTCTGGTAATGAATCTCCTATTGCGAATTTATTTATATTATAAACCTCATCAATACCAAGTCCTCTACCATGTCCTTGATATGCTAAACTTGAATCAATAAAACGATCACATAATATAATTTTATTTTCTTTTAAAGCTGGAACTATTTTTTCATGAAAATGTTGGCTTCTTGAAGCTGCGAAAAGAAGTGCTTCAGCATGAGCATCCATTTCAATGTTATCTTTATGTAAAATAATACTGCGAATATCTTCAGCAATTTTTATTCCACCAGGTTCTCTAGTTGTTAAAATCTGATATCCTTCTTTTGTTAAAAACTTTTCAACACCAATGATAACTGATGTTTTTCCTGACCCTTCAGGCCCTTCAAAGGTAATAAATTTTCCGTTCAAAATAAACACTCCTCTTCTTTGGTAAATATTATCTCATATTTTTAATAAATAATAAATATCATTTTAATATAAAAATCTAATAATATGGTATAATTAGAATAGAAACTTTGAAAGGTTTGATTAGATATGAGAGTTGCTGTTACTAATTTAACATTTGGATATGATTATCGTACTGTCTTAAAAGATGTTTCTTTTAAACTTAATTCAGGCGATTTTTTAGCGATAGTTGGGAATAACGGTAGTGGTAAATCAACATTAATCAAATGTATTTTAGGACTTAATAAAGTTCCCCAAAAAAGAATTTTCTTAGATGATGTTGATATTACTGAATTTAAAAATTTCAGGAGTATCGGATATGTTCCACAAAAATTTGATGATTTTAACTACGAATTTCCAATTACTGTTAATGAAATTTTACAAGTATCAAGATACAATAATATTTCCGAAGATGAAAAACTAGAACTCCTTGATAAGATTGGGATTTTAGAACTTCAAAATGAAAATATAAATGAGTTAAGTGGCGGAGAACTTCAACGAGTATTTATTGTCAGAAGTTTAATGAATAACCCAAAACTATTAATTTTAGATGAGCCAACTGTTGGGGTTGATAAAACTAATGTTGAAGGTTTTTATAAGACTGTCAATGAACTTAACAAAGAAGGAATTACGATTATGTTAATTACTCACAATATTAATGAGTCAAAAGCTAATTTTACTCATCTATTATCAATCCATAACGGAGAAGCAGTCATGAAAGAAATAACAAGGGGGGATGACGAATGATTTTAGCCGCAAATGAGCCATTTATTTTCGCCTTATTCGAATATTCATTCTTAAGATACGCCTTACTTACCGTAATAATCATGGGCTTTATTACCCCTTTAATTGGCTCTTTTGTTGTAATTAGACGGCTTAGTTTTATTGCCGATACCTTATCCCATTTTTCTTTAGCTGGGTTATCAATTGGCCTCTTTTTAATTAATATTCTAGGATTTACTTTTATTAGCGATCCTTTATACTTGGCAATGATTTTTAGTGTTATTGGAGCTTTATTTATTGAAATCTTACGTGGTTATTATCAAAACTATAAAGAAATCTCAATGCCGATAGTTATGAGTTTAGGAACTGCCTTAAGTGCTTTATTCATTTCTTTAAGTGGTGGTTTTAATAGTAGTATCTATAACTATTTATTCGGAAGCATCTTAACCGTTGGGAATAAATATTTATCAGTTATGGCAATCACTACGATTATTACTGTCTTTTTATTACTAATCTTTTATAAAGAAATGGTTATTATTAGTTTTGATGAAACATACGCAAAACTAATCGGCATTAAAGTCGGACGTTTTCAATTTATCTCAACAATCATTTTAGCTTTAGTCGTTTCATTATCGCTTGCGACTGTCGGAGTATTACTAGTAGCTTCCTTAATGATTATCCCCGTCGCCGCCGCGATGAAGGTAGGGAAGAGTTTTAAAAACACTATCGGGATTTCCATCCTTTTTAGTGAATTATCTGTAATTGGAGGACTGTGGTTATCTTACGAGTTAGACGTTGCCTCAGGAGCTACAATTGTATTAATCAATATTTTAATTTTAGTACTAGTTGTTGTTTTTAAAAATCTTTTCGTCTCAAAACGACTTAAGAATACCCAATCAGATATTATGACAAAATAAAAAAATGAAATAGTTGTCTATTTCATTTTTTAATCTTAATTAAAAGGGGTGGTTATATGAGTAATTTAACTAAATATCGTCGAGAACTTCACCAAATTCCTGAAATTGGAACAAAAGAACATAAAACCCAAAAATATTTACTCGATACTTTAAAAGCTATGGGTTATGCTCCGAAAGAAATTTTTAACACTGGAGTTTATGTTTATTTAGATTTTGGAAATAAAGAAACAACAATGTTTCGTTCTGACATTGATGCTTTAAAAATAACTGAGAAAAACCAAATATTTTTTAAATCAACTCACCCTGGTTTTATGCATGCATGTGGACATGATGGCCATATGGCAATGCTTTTAGGATTTGCCGATTATTTAAAAGATAAGGTTCGTTTTAAAAGAAACATCTTGTTAATTTTTCAACCAGCTGAAGAAGGTCCAGGTGGTGCTAAAGAGATTATCAAAACTGGCATTATGGATGAGTTAAATGTTACTGAAGTTTATGGTATCCACTTATTCCCTAACTATGATCAAGGAAAAATTGTTTCTAAAAGTGGTTTTTTAATGGGGAGTATTACGATGATTGATATTGAAGTTATCGGTGAAGCTGCGCATGTTGCAATGCCTAACGAAGGAATTGATGCTTTATATTTTAGTTCTTTATTCCATATTACTTTAATGAATCGTTTAAAAGATGAAATCAAAACAATCAATTATATTTTAAAATTCGGAAATATGCATTCAGGTTCTGCTAGAAATATCGTTTCAAACTATACTTTATTAGAGGGGACATTAAGAACTTTAGATGAAACTACAAGACTCCATATTTTAAAAGTTATTAACCAGTTAGTCACTGAGTTTGAAAGAGACTATCACGTTAAAATTAACGTTATTGCGGACTATCTTTACCCAGCTGTAAATAATGATATTGAAGTATATAAACGCTTTAAGAAGGTAATTACTAAGGATTTTGAGCTAATCGAATTAGAAGAGCCATTAATGATTAGTGAAGATTTTGCTTTTTATCAGCAAAAAGCAAAAGGGGTTTTTTATTTCTTAGGTACTAAAAATGAAAAATTAGGCTTTACTCATCTTTTACATAACGATCAATTTAACTTTGATGAAACTGTTTTAAAAGTAGGGGTAGAAACTTATATTAAATTAATTCATAGTTATTAACTATTTAAAAAAGGACAATTGTCCTTTTTTAATTGGTAATTAATTTGTTGCCATTATCTTCAATAAACTGAAGATAATCATTTTCAATATTAAGGACGAAAACACTATGACTCTCGTTTTCTTCTCCTTTATTGCTAATTAATTGAATCAAAATTTGATCATCAAGATTGTTAGCTGAAAAATACACAACATTATTTGTACTATCATAGGTTTGTTGAATTACTTGGTTATCAAATGACAATACGACAATATCTTGGTCATTTCGAACTTCAATAAAGTAATATAATTCACCATCTTTTACCGCTTGATAAATAACTAGTTTTTCTTGAATACTTTTATATGGACGGCTAATATATGCATCGGGAATTTCTTTTAAATAAGTTGGCGTTTTCCCAAAATAGAAAAACGAAATTAACAAACCAATCATTAAATAACTAGAAATAATAATCCATGGGTATAACGGTTTAAATAATGAAGTTTCGATCCCTTTTCTTTTTTCTCTTTCATTATTTTCCCATTCTTATGCTTATATTGGTATATCCATGTGTAAATTGTTCCTACTGGTATACCGTATTTCTTTGCTAAATAAGTTGTTGCTATCCCTTGTTCTAGTCTTTCCTTAATCACTTTCTCTTTAAATTTGTAATCGTCATACTTTTTAAGCTTTTGTCCTTTCTTTGCCATATTAAAAACACCTCCATACTATTATTATAGTACAAAGGTGTTTTCCTTTTTTATTAAGTGTCCACTAAATGGGGTTCACTTTATGATTGGCCTTTTTTAAATTTATTTTATTGTAATTAACTCTTTAGGAAACTCATTTAGAATAAAGCATCCATCTTCTGTTAAAATAACATCATCTTCAATTCTTACTCCCCCAAGATTAGTAATATAAATTCCTGGTTCAATAGTAATACAAGCTCCTTTTTGAAGTGGTAAAGAGTTAGTTTGTGATACTCTTGGCATTTCATGAACATCTAAGCCGAGCCCATGTCCTGTCCCGTGTTTAAAATACTGTCCATATCCCGCTTTAGTAATATAATCACGACATACACTGTCTAATGCTTTTCCGGTTATTCCTGCTTTCGCAGCTTCAACTCCTCTTTTTTGAGCTTCATAAACAATTTGATAAATATTTTTTAAATCTTGAGATACTTCTCCCATTGCGATTGTTCTTGTCATATCAGAACTATATCCTTTGTAAAAACAACCAATATCAAAAGTTACTAACTCACCATCTTGAATCACTTTGTCACTAGCCATTCCATGTGGCATTGCTCCTCTTACTCCACTAGCTACAATGAATCTTTCCCAAGTAGAATCTGCGCCTAATTCAATCATTTTATTTTTAAGCATTACCTCAATATCACGTTCAACCATTCCTACTTTAATTTTTTTCAAAACATAAGTTAAAGCTTCATCCGTGATTTGGCAAGCTTTCTTCATTAATTTAATTTCATTTTCAGTTTTAGATACTCGTAAATTTTCAACAACATTAGCCATTGGAATAAGTTTACATCCTAATTCACAATATAATTCGTAATCACTATATCTTATTTTTTTATCAAATCCTAATTTTTGAATTTTTTCTTTTTCAATCACTTGTTTTAAAGCCTCTAATAAAGAACCTTCAATTTCGATAAAAGTAAAGTTAGGAACTTCTTTTTTTACTTGATCACGATATCTAAAATCTGATAAAAAATATTGATAGTTTTTTCCAATAATTGCGAAGCCATAAGACCCTGTATATTTAGTAACATAATAAAGGTTTTTTGCTGCTTTTGGGTTTTCCAAACCTGATAATAAAATCGCATCAAATTCGCTATCTTTAATTACTTTTCTTAATTTATTTAATACCATAGTATCCTCCTACGCTGAAAACATTAAAATATCTTTAACATCCTCTTTAGTAAGTTTTACAAACTCACCAATTGTTTTATTTGTAACTGCTTTTTCTGCTAAAAGATCAAAATTAGGATTAATAATTCCCACATCTTTTAATCTTAGTGGCATCTTAATTGAACGATAAAAGCTAAAAACTGCTGAAATTCCTTGTGAGGCAACATAAGCATGATCTTCATCATCTTCAATTCCCCAAACATTTACGGCAAATTCATAAAATTTTTCAACATTGTCTTCACTTAAAATATGTTTCATCCATGTTGGTCCTAAAATTGATAATCCATCACCATGAGCGATATCATATACTGCACTTAAAACATGTTCAGTCGTATGATTAAAGCCTTCCCATACATTAGAAAAACTAATAATTCCGTTTAATGCTAATGTACTAGAAAACATTAAGTTAGCTCTTGCTTCATAGTTGTTTGGTTCACTTAAAGCAATTGGTCCATAATGAATAACTGTTTTCATAATTGCTTCGCAAAGGCGATTATTTAAATATGATTCTTTTTTACTAAAATAAAATTCATAAACGTGCGTTAAAATATCTACTATTCCACAACCTGTTTGGTGATAAGATACCGAATAAGTTAATGTTGGGTCTAAAATAGAAAATTTTGGATAGGCATAGTTTGATCCCCAACCGTTTTTTTCTTGAGTTTCAAAATTAGTAACAACACTAAACGGATTCATTTCTGAGCCAGTTGCTGATAAGGTTAAAACTGTCGCAATTGCTAATGCTCCTGTTGCTTCAGCCTTATGTGCATAAAAATCCCATGGATCTTTTTCATATTTAGCTGCTGCAGCAATTCCTTTAGCTGCGTCAATTACACTTCCACCACCAACAGCTAAAACTAAATCTATTTGATGTTTCTTACATAATTCTCCACCTAAACGAATAGATTCAATTCGAGGATTCGGATCAATCCCGCCAAGTTCAAAGACGGTTATTTCCTCTTTTTCTAATAGGTTTATTACTCTTTCATAAAGACCTGTTTTTTTAATACTCCCTTTTCCATAAACTAACAAAACTTTACTTCCAAACTCTTTAACTAACTTTCCAACTTTATTAACTTCATCTTTCCCAAAATAGACTTTCGTTGGATTATAAAATTCAAAATTTTTCAAAAAGATCACCTCTTATAATTAGTATAGCACTTACAACTACAAATATTGGCTACAACGCGTAAATTAAACTTAAAAAAACTATCCTTTTTAAAAAAGATAGTTTTTATTCATAGTATTTTACTTCTTTTAAGTATAATCCTCCACTAGGTGCTTTCCAAGTAACCATTGATGAATTTTTCATATCAATAAAGTCTAAAATAGAGTGTTTTGATTTTCCTTGAGCTATTTCAATTAAAGTTCCTACTAAATATCTTACCATATATCTTAAAAACCCTTTTCCAATTATAGAGATATATAAATGTGTATCTGTTTTCTTAATTTTGACATCAAGAATTTCCCTAACCATAATTTTATCCTCTGTAGTTTTTGTAAAACTAGTAAAATCATGAACCCCAATTAACTTATTTAATTCTTTAGTTAATACCTCTAAATCAAAATTTTGAACAAACCATTCATAATTTCTTTGAATTGGGTTATATTCTTGATAATTAATCACATACATATACTCTTTTGAAAAAACATCGTAACGGCAATGAAATGTTTTATGTTCTTCCATACTTGATTTAAAATAAATTGTATCAGGTAAATAACTTTTAATAACTCTTGCGAAGTTAACTGGTTCTATCTTACTTAAAGTATCAAAATGGATAACTTGATTAAGCGCATGGACTCCTTTATCAGTTCTGCCACTTGATTGAATCGTTATTTCTTCCTTTGTTAAGTATTTTAACGCTTTTTCAATATCACCTTGAACAGTTCTTAAATTTAGTTGTCTTTGAAAGCCACTATAGATTGACCCATCATAAGAAACAATACATTTTATCCGTGTATATTTAGGATTATCAAATGTTTCATAAACCTTAATTATATGTTTATCTTTAAAAACAAACTTCACTTTAACAGTAGCGCATAAAATCACTTTATTATACTTGTATTCAAGTGATAAATCACAATACAAAATATTCTCAAATTCTTCAATATTGAAAAGCGAGTATTCCAGCAATCCAAATTTTCTAAACTCTTTGGTTATACTTTCAAAATCAAAAATAATATCTTTAAAGAAATTTCTAATTCCAAAATTATTTTCTAGTAAAACATTTTTTAATGACTCAATATCTTCATTTATCCAGGCTTGATAATAAGTGTTAATTATGTCAAGTTTTTTCATTTAAGCAACAAATCCTAAAACGATTGTTGAAACTAAAACTACTAAACAAAAAACGATAACTGCTGTATCATTTCTTTGCCAAGATAAAACATGAATTCTAGTTCTTTCTTTACCTGGAATAAAACTTCTAGCTTCCATTGCGTTAGCTAGATCATCACTTCTTTTAAAACTAATAATAAACATTGGGACAAGCAAACTAATAATCTGCATTACCTTGTCTTTTAATTTCCCTTCACTAAAATCTACTCCACGGCTTGCTTGAGCGAGCATTATCTTATTAGCTTCATCAAGCAATGTGGGAATATAACGCAACGCGATAGATATTATTAAAGCAATTTCTTCAGCATTAATTTTAACTAAATTTAAAGGTTTTAAAATCTTTTCTAAGCCTAAATTTAAATCAGTAGGCTTAGTTGTTAAGGTTAAAATTGTCGACAAAGTAACAATGATAACTAATCTAACCATAATGAATGATGCTCCTAAAAGACCATCTTCATAAATTGTTAAATTACTAGAACTTATGATAGTCCCCGGTGTATACATTGATAACATTGTTAAAATTACTAAAATAATTACAACCATAAAAAGCAGCTTTGATTTAATATATTTTCTTAAGAAATACCAAAGTAAAATGATGATTATCATAATTCCTAAATTATAAGTTGTTAATGTCAAAGCAGTATCTAACATCACTGCTCCAGTTTTAATAAAAAGGACTTGAAAAGTAAAAGTAAAAAGCAATAAAATCATGATTGGTTTTAACCCTCTTGCAATTCTTACAATTGGAATTCCCCCAATTTTAAGAATGATTAATACTCCTGCCAACATATATAATATATGAGATATATCTTTAAAGATAAAGGCTGTAACCATTAAAATACCAAGGGCTATGATCTTACTTCTTGGATCCATTTTGTATAAAAAACTAGTTCCCGGGATATATTGACCAATAATAATATTTTTCATTACAATACCCCCTTCATAAGTTCAAATAACTGATCTACATTATGAGGTAATGTATCAAATTTAAGTTTTAATTTTTGTTCTAGTTGGTTAGTAATTTCAATAATATCTGGTAAATCAAGATTCCATTTTGCAATATTCTCTTTCATAAATAATTGGTTTGGAGTACCATCAAAAACCAAACGTGATTGATGCATTACTAATACTCTACTCGCATATTTATAAACAATATTCATATCGTGAGTAATAATAATCACTGTTTTATTTAACTCTTTATGAATATTTGTAAATAACTCAAGTAAAGCATCTCTTCCTTTGGGATCTAACCCACTAGTTGGTTCATCTAAAACTAAGATGTCTGGTTCCATTGCTAAAATACCAGCAATAGAGACACGCTTTTTCTCACCACCAGATAGATTAAAAGGGCTTCTTTCTAAATACTCTTCACTGAGCCCAACATGTTGAATAACTTCTTTTGCTCGGGCAATTGCTTCTTCTTCTTTAACGCCGAAATTTTTTGGACCAAAGATAATATCTTTTAAGACTGTTTCTTCAAATAATTGGTATTCTGGAAACTGAAAAACTAACCCTACTTTTTGACGAAGGGGATTTAATTTAATTTTCTTATCTTTATTACTGTTTTTTTCAATCTTAATTCCATAAATCGTTACATTTCCAGTAGTTGGTCTTAATAAGGCATTCATATGTTGAACCAAAGTGGATTTACCACTTCCTGTTTCACCAATCAGGGTAATAAACTCACCTTTTTCAGAAATGTCTAAGTTAATATCAGTTAAAGCGGAGAAATGATCATTATCAAACGATGGATAAAGAAAATTTACTTGTTCAAACTTAATTGCCATAAAATTTCCTTCACTTTCTTGTTTTCAATCTTTGCTTCATCTAACTTATATAAGAGTTTCAAAGGTAATAAAAGCTCTAAATTAGACTTGTTTAAGACTTCTTTATTATTTAAAACAGTATTAGTTTCTCCAATTTCTAATACTTCTCCATCTTTTAAGATAATGATTTTATCTGAATTAACTGCTTCTTTCATATCATGGGTAATTGTTATAATTGTTTTTCCTTCATGATAAAGATCTCTAATATATTTCATAATTGATTCTCGACCCTTAGGATCAAGCATAGCTGTTGCTTCATCAAAAATAATAATATCAGTATCCATTGCTAAAATACCAGCGATAGCTACTCGTTGTTTTTGCCCACCACTAAGTAAATGTGGCTCTTTTTTAAGATATTCAAACATTTCTACTTTTTTTGAATATTCCGTAATTCTATTTAACATTTCGTCTCTCTCGAAGTTTAAATTTTCCATTCCAAAAGCGATATCATCTTCCACTGTAACCCCAACAAATTGATTGTCAGGATTTTGGAATACTATACCGATTTTTCGTCTAATTTCATGAACTGTTTCTTCATTTAACAACACATTATCAACATATATTTCTCCTTCATCAGCCTTTAATAACCCAATGATAAGTTTTGTTAATGTTGATTTACCACTTCCATTATGTCCTAAGATTGAAACCCACTCACCTTTTTTAATTGTAAAGTTAACATGATGTAAAGCAGGAACATCTTCTCGATATGAAAACGATAGATTTTTAATTTCAATTATGTTCATTCTATCAACTCCGTTTAACGTTTATAATTATATCAAAATATCCGTTAAAAAGCGATAAATATAACTTTTTATTCATTAAAAAAGCAAGCCTTATGAGCTTGCCTTTTATAATTATTATTCTACGAATTCAATGATTGCCATCGGAGTTGCATCTCCACGTCTTGGCCCCACTTTATAAATTCTTGTATATCCACCATCTCTGTCTTTAAAACGAGGTGCAATATCTTCAAATAACTTTTGAACTGCGTTTTTACCATTGCCAGCATCTAAAAATCTAACTGTTTTAGCAGCACGTCTAACATGAGCTAAAGTGCCTTTTTTTCCTAAAGTAACCATTTTATCAGCTAAGCGTTGTAATTCTTTTGCTTTAGTTTCAGTAGTAGTAATCTTTTCGTGAATAATTAAGTGAGTTACTAAGTCTCTTAACATTGCTTTTCTTTGATCACTTCTACGATTTAATTTACTATATCCAGCCATTAA